>ERZ772962.60-NODE-60-length-62921-cov-4.068813_pt1 | contig 62921 bp, 61 predicted proteins | sample MGYA00580676_ERZ772962 | MGnify/ENA primary metagenome ERZ772962 (study PRJEB29015, sample SAMEA2738049) | human oral metagenome | biome: human oral; feature: human-associated habitat; material: saliva | place: China | collected 2230 ...
AGCGGATTGGTACCAAATCGGATGTTTACGGGCGTTTTGATTCACCACTAAACGCCCAAATTGGCGAGAAACCACCACTAAACACACGTTTTGCTTCCAAAAACCACCCGTAAACCATAAGTTTAAAGCAATCGCGAGAAGAATCTCGTTTACTGGTGTATTTGGTTGGATCGTGTCTTAAATGTTGGCGTCAGGCCATCTTTAGAAACGTGATCCAGACGATGTACAGGAGCCCCTATAAATGAAAACCTCAAATAAGTGTATTCATAAGAGTGCATACTCCGAGAAAGAATATGCAAAACCGAGTAACTTTTGAACTTGCTCCATGCGCGCACCTGTCAATCGCGCATGATACGCAAGAGTCGGCAGTGCGTTATACAACCACTGGCAACCCTTATTGAGCAACGGTTAGGTGAATGGCAAAGCCTGCAATCTGTTTTTTGAAGTACACAAGAAATGTGCCTCCATCGGGCAAAAGACGTCTGGAAGATTCGTCTATCTCAAATCCGCGCGCCTCAAACCACTTTTCTGCCGCAGGCAGATCGTCCACGTGAAAACCAATGTGGCCTTTCTCACCACGACCATTTTGCTTCATGATTTCAACAAGGGTTCCCGAGAAAAACGAGGGTTCCATCTCTTTTTTGGGAAGGCCCATGAGAATAGAAAACCTGTCGGCGATGTCCTCTGCTTCATGAGCATCACATGCATTGATGCCGACATGTGCCACATACATTCCAAAAAGCTCAACAGGGTTTTCTGTTGATGAAACGTCTGACGGAGTTTTTGACACAACGTGAGTCAAATCTGTTTCTGGCATCATTGCTTCCCTTCTTCTTACTTTCCAGCACTGCTACCAAACGGATCGCGTTCGTCGGCGGTTGCTTTCATGTGGCGGGCTCCTACATATACTAAAGTTCCCAACACGCCAAAAGCAACGATTCCCACACAAATAATCCTAAAAAGACTCACGGGATTTGCGGTTAGATAAGAGACGTAAAATTTGATACTCATTCCAACCCTGAGGGTTCACTGTAAACTCACATGCTTCTACTTTTCTGAGGTTTTTTCAGTTTGTAAGGTCTTGCATAGCAGTAGCCTTCATCTGAAAATTTAGGAGAAATATAGGAGAAGCGCACATCGGATACAAACTCTTCTTTTGAATTTATAAGACGATAAAGATCCCCCTTTCCTTCTGGACAGACAAAAACTACATCACACTTTTCATTGTATGAACCGATATATGCATATTTAGGCTCTACCACCCACTCACCGGAGAGATCAATAAAGCCCCAAAGCAAATAGTCAGAAGACCTTTTTGTGCACCCTTTAGCTGGAATAAAGTTAGATTTATTGGGAGTGCTGATACCAAAGAATTTTGGCTCTACAACCCAGTTTCCCTGCTTATCAACAAGACCAGACCGCTTTGTTTCAGCCAATATAACATCGGCATAACCGGTCTTGCCAAAAGCACCGAAATCCAAAAACTTAGGTTCTACAACCCAGCTGCCCTCAATATTGATAAGTCCATATAAGGCACTGTCGACAGGAGACGCAGCGTAAATCTTATCATCTCCTGCATAGTTAATCCATTTTGCAAAAGGCTTAACAACCCAGTCCCCTGAACCATCTATAAAGCCCCAAAGGTCAGATGCTTCATCACACGCTTTTGCTATTTGCGTGTGTGGATTGAAATAGCCTATACGTGAAAAACCACTCTTTCCTGAAAGATACGGCTCAGCTTGCCAAGACCCGTCTTTTCTCGCAATGCCCCAAAGACCACTCTCAGCATCTTGTGCTCCAAAGTAATCAAGCTCAGAGAGACTTCCAGCATCTTTCCACTTCGGCTCTATTACCCACTCACCAGAAAGATTCACGATTCCGCAAAGTACAGAATCAGAAGGTGAAGCTATGCAGAGTCCTTTAACAGGAGTAGATATCCGATTGAATCTTGGCTCTATCACCCAAGTACCGTTTGGGAAGATTTGTCAAGGACATAAACAAAATTTTTTTGATAAATTTATATCTTCTCTGTTTCTCTCTTGATTAGCTTTAGTATTTTATCCTTGTATGTTTCCCCTGTACCTTGCTTGAAATGTAGGTTTACGGTGTATTTTGTTTTTCCAATATCCATTATTAACTGTTTATGTTGTGGTTCTTTTATTACTCTTTTTTCTTCTTCCATGTGTCCTCCTTTCCGTTTTTAAGCAAAGAAAAAACAGCAAACCTTTTTGATTTACTGCTTTCGTGTTAGCTTTTATTGAATTGTTAGTTTAGCAAGCTAAAAATATCCTACTTGCAATACTCTTTTATTTTATCGGCATATTCAGTCAAAAGATTCTTTGAATAAATTTTTTCATTTCTTGAATTTCTGACTTCTTTCCAAAGAATAGAAGCTACTTTTAATTTGTTTGAGTAGTTGCAACTATTTTCGTCTGCACAGAAATCCTTTAAAAATTGATTCCATTGACAAACCGAATTATCATACTTGGCATAATCTGATTTTCCATAATAAACTTTCAGCATATCTTGAATTGTAAAACTCAAATCATTTTCGCTTTTTACTTTTCTCCAAGCAGTAGCCATATCAGCAGTAAATTTAAATGGTGAAACATCTGTTAAAATTGAGAAATATTCTCTAAATTGTGTGTTAAAGGAGAACCCACATTCAAGTAATGGCATATCTAAGGTAATAGTTTCCACTTTTTTCTTTTCATTTTTTATTGATGACTTTTTAATCAAATTACCCTTAAAGTACTGCTCAATAATATAATTGAGTTCTTGTTTTGTACCTCTATATTCTAATCCTAATGACTTGCATATCTGTGAAAGTTCTTCACGATACCAATAGTATTTACTAAATTCATCAAACGATGTAATTTTGTCAAACTCAGGTCTACTTTCCATCAATATTTTATCTCCTCAAAACCAATTTACTTTTTCATCTCTAAATAATGGTGTTTCACTCTCTTTGTAAGGATTGTAGTTGTTACAATTACAACCAAACTCTTTCAACGCTTTTATCTTATTATCGGCTGTCCAAACAATCAAAGAGATACCGTCAAATTCTTCAACTTTCCCCTCATTCATTTTATTTTTGAAGTGCCATTCTACAATAGTTTGATTATCCTTATGAAAAAATTGCTTTATATCCCACGCAAGAACTTTTCCTCTTGTATTCCACTCATTAAACCAGTGCTTTACTGTTTGACGGTTTTCATACTTAGGACACCAACTCTCAATATAAATTACATCATCAGAAAAAATTTCATCTATCCCTAAGTCTTGTTGTGTAAGCCACATATCAAACCATAAACGAATGATTTTCTCTCTTTCATCCATGAATTTAAGCACCTCCAAAATCAAATACTTGTTTAATATTATACCATTTTTTCGCTTGATTTTATAGGTCTAACTCGTTCCGTTTTACCTGTGTTAGTTGCTTTGAATGTTCCTGGCTCTATTACCCACCTACCCGAAAGATCAACAATTCCACAAAGCGAATCATCGTCTCTGGAAAGTAAAGCTGTGCAGAGTCCTTTAACGGAGTCAGATATCCAACCAAATTTCGGCTTTATGATCCAGGTACCCGTAGTGTCAATAATGCCGTACTTCTTATCATCGTAGTAACCTGTAAGAGAACGGGAAAAAAGAGCAACACTTGAGAGTCCAATAAGACCTATAGATAAGAACTTTCTTCTGTTAATCATAAGGGCTCCTTTGGAATACTGCGTTGCTTTAGAATAGGCTCAAGGTTAAGTAGTCAAAGATTTGGCCTCACAGATGTTCCTTTTTAAAAGAGGCTACTCATAGATTCCTACAAGCGGCTCTCTTTAAAACTACGTTTAATAAACTAAATAACTAGCCGCGAAACTGTGCTGCAATCTGAGCATCGGTCTCTTCAAGAGAGAGCGCGATTACATCAAGGACCCGTGCAATCTCATCGATAGTTCTTGTGCTTTTACAAAGTCGGAACAAAGTTCACCAAAATGCTCCATATAAGCTTAGGTGGCGAATTCCCCTATCTTTGAAGTTGTGAAAGAAAGGAATCCATACGAGAAATTACTTCATCCACTTAACCTTGCTATTGGCGCTACTTTCTTGCACGGGAGCGTATTTAATCTGGGATAATCAGAATTTGTCCTACCATAAAGATCCCTTCTCGCTAAAGACTTTTTAGCAAAACTCTCTTAATTTGAGTATAGAAAGAGAATGCCACATCCGGCTATGAAAAAGGTAAGCGGTAGTAAAAACTCTTATAGACGGCAAAAAGCGGCGTGAGCGGTAGTAATCGGTGCAAGCGGTACTGCCAAAGTTACTTTTCAAAACACTCAGCTTCAAGTTCAGCAAACTCTTTTGGTACGGCACTCGGATCACAGTTGAACGATTCTGCTACGGCTTGTGCCTGAAGATGCCGAAGACCTGATGCGTCAGTATTTCCCAGTTGATCGTATATGCGAGAAGCACGTTCAAGTGCATAACTCACATACTCTGCCACGGAATCCGCTACTCCTGACAGAAGCATCATTGTTACCAGCGAATCCGGAGCGAGAGCGCATGCAGTCTCAGGAGACAAATCGATAAGCTCTGCAACTTGTTGCTCAACTATCTCCAAAGATTTGGGATCTTTGGTATCGTATGCCTGTTTGAGGGCTTGCGTAACAGCTCTGCTAAAGTCAGCAATAATCTCAAGTATGTAATCACGCTGCAACATATAAAATCCTAACGTTGTGAGGGGAACGGTATACTCAAATGATTGAACGCACTCTGGGTGGCTTGGCGTCCCTGCGGCGTTCTGATAATAAGACCTTGCTGTAACAAAAATGGCTCATACACATCTTCAAGTGTAGAAGGATCTTCCGAAACAGCACTCGCAAGCGTCGTAAGACCAACCGGACGACCGTGAAACGTCTGACACAGCGCGCGGAGCACGCTGACGTCCATAGCGTCAAGCCCCAGCTCATCAATATCAAAAAATGACAGAGCCTGCGCCGCAATTTCCCATGTAATCATTCCGCCTGCTTTGACCTGAGCATAGTCACGAACTCGCTTCAAAAGACGGTTAGCCAAACGAGGTGTGCCGCGGGAGCGAGAAGCAATTTCCAGAGCCCCCTGCTCGTCAATGGAAACATCTAGGATGGTAGCCGAACGCAAAACAATAGTTTTGAGCTCCTCAACGGAGTAATAGTCAAGGCGGTACGCAATACCAAAGCGATCACGCAAAGGACCCGTTAAAAGACCCGTTCTTGTGGTTGCCGCTACAAGAGTGAAGCGCGGAATATCAAGCCTGATTGAGCGGGCAGCAGGACCTTTGCCAATAACAATATCCAAAAAGAAATCTTCCATGGCAGGATAGAGAACTTCTTCAACTTGATGATTTAAGCGGTGAATCTCATCAATAAAAAGAATGTCTCCCTCCTCCAAGTTTGTAAGAATGGCCGCTAAATCTCCCGTTCTTTCAATAGCGGGACCGGAAGTAGTATGAAGTTTTGAATTCATCTCGCCTGCAAGGACACCGGCAAGCGTTGTCTTGCCCAATCCCGGAGGACCCGAGAAAATAACGTGGTCAAGCGGTTCATCCCTCTTTTTTGCAGCCTGAATAAGAACTCGAAGGTTCTCTTTTACGCGCGACTGCCCAAGGTATTCATCAAGCGTCTTTGGTCTCAAAGACCGTTCCTGCTCAATATCTTCAGGACCAAGTTCGCCAGAAACCATCCGATTTGATTTTTGGGTTCTTTGATGGGTTTGCTGTGGAGATGACTTTCCAAACAAATCCTCTGCGTCCGCTTCCCACATTAGTTACCACTTCCTAGACGACGAAGTGCATAGCTCATGGCCTTCTCAATGGAAAGAGCACCCGCCTCTTGCCTGCCCTCAAGAGCCAAAGCGGCTTCTTGCGAAGTAAAGCCCATGGCAAGAAGAGCTTCCGTTACTTCATCGTCAAGCGACGTATGAGCGGAAAGTCCTCCCGACACGTTTGTATCCGATAGACCAGAAAGACCCACAAGGTTTCTGAGCTCTGCATCTTTTGCAAAAACATCCGAAAGTTCAACAAGCATCCTGCCGGCTTTTTTCTTTCCGAGTCCCGCAACCTGTGTCATGCGGGTTACGTCTTCAGAGGCCACCACACTTGCAAGCTGCTGGGGCGTGAACGTTGAAAGAACGGAAAGCGCGAGCTTTGCACCAATACCGGAGATGGCACGCAAGCGATCAAAAAGAGCACGTTCTTCTCGCGAAGAAAATCCATAGAGTTCCATGGCGTCTTCTCTCACCACCATCCGCGTAAGAATGGTAACGCCCGCTTCTCCTGCCTGCGGAAGAGACGCTGCGGTATGAGCTGAAACGCCAAGTTCATACCCAACACCGTTGACGTCAAGAACCACAAGAGATGGCGAAACAGAAAGTAGTGTTCCGGTAAGTTGCACAATCATAGACGGATTCTCCTTTTGCCAAGCTCTTCCGTTCTTGTGAGGTTTGCATGACACACTGCTGCCGCCAGTGCGTCTGCGGCGTGATCGGGATGAGGCTCATGGTCGAGCGCCAAAACGGAACGAATCATATACATAACCTGGGCCTTATCAGCGGAACCCGTCCCAACGACGGCCTGCTTAATCTGCATAGGCGTGTATTCTCCCACGGTCAGGCCGGCTTTTGAACACGCAACGATTGCCGCTCCCCGCGCCTGAGCCGTTGGAATGGCGGAGCGAACATTCTGCCCAAAGTAAATACCTTCAATGGAAAGCGCCGTGGGCTCATATTTTTGGATAACCCGAGAGAGCTCATCGTAAATTCTACCGAGGCGCATATCGATAGGCTCATGAGCCTTTGTCTCCACGCAACCGTAGGCGCGAGCGCGGCACACCGACCCGCGAGTTTCAACAATGCCCCAACCGGTATGTGCAAGACCCGGGTCGACTCCTAAAATTACCACAGCACCTCCTTGGAGACGATAAGAACGTTCGTTCCATTTTATCACAGAGATTGTATTAGTTTTCCGAAAACGGCCCCCGCCACATTTTTGGCACGCCGAACATGACACCCGCTCCTTCAAGACCTGAGAATTCACGCAGGTATTCGAGAATTTCCTGAACGCTTTCAGGAGAAGGCGCCTCCATTTGCTCGGGTACTGAATTTGAAAAGGCGTGTTCCGCCGATGAACGTAGCCCGTCAAAAAGAGTGGAGGTATCCTGCCTTGGTACTTCACTTGTCCTCGTGTCTCTCCACATGGAAAAGAGTGGGAAACTTTCCTCAACAATCGAATGTTTTGAGAAAGTAAGAATGGGTCGCATACTCTGTCGAGCAAACGTATTCTTTTGAAATGCCTCACAAACACGCTCTGCAACTTTTGGATGCTCAACGCTCAAAAGAAGGCTTCTGACGCTTTTGTTTCCCTCAAGCATCTGAGTTAACACATGATCGACAAAGGCATCCCGCTCCGTCTCACCTGCAAACGGTGTCATATCTCCATCAAGCCCACTGACCATGCTTGAGATCTCTTGGAACTCAATCTCTCTGCCCAAAGAAGCCGGCTCTACAAGATCTCTTACTTCAGACAAATAAAAATCCCCAAGAATATAGAGTGAATTCGTAGCATGTACACCACTCGGATTCAAAGCAATATCAGTCTTATTTTCGGTGGCTAAAACAAGCAGGTTCTTCTCGCAAGCAACCGCAGCCAAACGCGCGTATTCAACATTCTTCTCCAGCCGGCCATGAGCATGCGATTTCTGTATGTACACCTGTTTCTCACTCAGCACACTTTTTGCAAGAGCTTCCACCACGTGGGCATTAAGCGAGTTGTCGAGAAGAACGGCGACGCCCTCAAAGCCTCCCTGGATAACTGCCTGCGTCAGTCCCAGCTGAAGTGCCTTCCACGCAACGTCGGTCGTATCATACGTGTTCAAGGTCTCTTGATGCGCTTTATTGACGGGCTCGTCCGCAGCAGATACGGATGCACCCGTGGCAAATATATCCTCAACAGGTGTGTCCGTGACAGACGACTCCGTAACGGACGTATCCGTGTCAGACGGCTTTGAGAGGTCGGAAAAAATGAGGTCTTCCTCAAAAGCTTTTCCGCAACTTGTCAGCCGACCATCTGGGGTCATAACAAAACTTGATCCAATGTACACGTGCGTACCATAAAGGCCAACAGGATTGGCAGCGACAATCCACGTACCCAGCTCATTGGTATCTGAGACAAAGCGGCTATTTTCTGCGTGAAGCCCCATAGCCGTGTTTTTGTCATGGAGGATATACCCCAACGAACTGAGGTAGAGCAGGATATCTGCCGACTGATCTGTATCTTTCCACGCATTAAGCTCTTGATAGGTGAAGGCAACGCCTATAGAAAAATCCTGCATTTCAAAGCAGGGTAAATCAAAACTCAAATCACCAAAACCCATCATTTTTGCAGCGGCATCTGTAAGAGAACCCCGTGTCAAAGCACTGAGATGGGCAATTTCCGCTGCAAGACGCAGGGGCGTTACATGTCCTTTTCGAAGAAACATGGCTTCTTGGAGAAGTTCTCCATCCTTTTGCACAACCACCGGTATAAGCGCCGGTATCGGGAGCTTTTCAGCAAGTGCCTGCAAGGCCGTAAAAAGATCTCCGAGGAAGTCGTCAATCGTGGCATCACTGAGCGCCATAAGGCCGGTAAGGGTTGGAGCAGGATATATAACAAGATCCGCATCTCCCTCTTGTGCGCGACAAGCATACGCAAGCATTCGCTCACATGTTTCCGACAAGGCTCCGGTATGGGTATTCATTTGTGCAATGGCAACTCTCATGGTTCACTCTCTTTCGCGCTCTACCACAACAAAACAAGTATGCCCAAAAGCAATAAAAAAGAGCTGTACTTTCTACAGCTCTTAAGAAAACACGTAATGCGCGTACATAAAACACGAAACGCACGCATTATTAACGCACGTATTGTTGCGAGAAAATCATGCCAAACCTTAGAACTCTGCCTTCCAAAGACCATGCAGGTTACAAAACTCGTACGCAACGCCACCCTGGTTTTCGGGAAGTGCAAAGTGAGCCTCAGGTGTCTCACCTGGGTTCAAGCGCTTCAGATTTATACCCTGCTCTGTTTCAAGAGCAATGAACTCAATATAGTGCTCAGGAAGCATAGGATGCGCAACCTCGCCAACCTTAACGGTTAGCTTAAAGCCATCACGAGAAACAACCGGAACGTGCTTTTCTGTAGCACCGTCAGTCGTATTGGCCTTAAGAAGTGTCATTGGCTCACCACAGCAAGATGGAGTAACCCCTTTATCCTCAACAACATATACGATAGCTCCACAGTGCTCACAACGGTAAAACTTGGCCTCTGCCATTTTTTCTCCTCTCCTTGACACCGCTCAATGCAAGCGATGATTACTTCAACAGTATTCCCCATACCTTAGATTCTCAATCGCAAATGCTACAAATTAAATAACATTTTTGAGACGCCAATTCTAAACTACATGAGCAAAGCCCTTCTCGCCAAGCACATATGAAAGCTCCGTAATCATTGCCATATTGCGAGCATCCACACGCGTAGCTATCTCCATGTGCATAACGTCGCCTTGAGTACTCTCAATCCGAAGTTCAACGCAGTCATTTCCACGATACTTATTAAAAATTTGACCGAGCATCTCATAGTTAGAACGGGAAAACTTTGAGACGGGAATCTGAATCTCAAGCACGCGCGGACGCTTGTTAGCCTCATTCAATTCAATGGGAGTAACCCCTGAACAGATAAACTGCGTACCTCGATCCGATCGCTCAAGCTTGCCGAAAACACCCACGATAACATCGCCCTGCGTCTCTCCGGTTTCTGGGTCAACACTTCCCGCCAGCGTAGAGGCATATTTTTTGTATGCCTTTGGAAACAGGACCAAAGAAAGCTCGCCTTCCATATCCTCCAAGGTAACGATGGCCATGGGGTCGCCGTTTTTTGTTATACGCTTTTGGATGTTTGTAACCATGCCCGAAAGACGGATATTCTCGCCCTCAGGTACCTTAAACCTTTCTTTAATGCCACCGTCAGGGGCACGGTATTCTTCTGTTGCATCAATATCGACAAGTTCATAATCACGTGCAAGCGACAGAGCATACGCATACGGCGTGAGCGGATGATCGGAAACGTAAATGCCCAGCACATCGTATTCCTGGCTCAGCTTAAAGCGGCGCTCCCATTCCACTCCATCAGGATCCGGAAAATCCTCCGTAAACCCTGAACCCTCAACTTCAGAGAAGAGATCAAACATCGAAATCTGTCCGGACGCTTTATCCCTTTGGCGCTTTGCCGCAGAATCCAAGAGGTTTTCAGGATTGTTTTTATCAATAAGCTTCATAAGCTGCATACGGGTGTATCCCGTTGAGTCAAATGCACCAGCTTTAATGAGTGCCTCAACAACATTACGTTTTGCCTGACTTGCGTCCATACGATCGATAAAGTCACGAAGGTTGTTAAACGGGCCTCCCTTCTGACGCTCGGCCATAATGGCTTCCGCCACACCGGCACCCACGCCGCGAATACCCGCAAAGCCAAAGCGAATACCCTCTTTTGTTGCGGTAAAGTCACGGCCGGATTCATTGATATCCGGCTGGCTTACCTTAATTCCCTCTTGTCGGCACGCCGAAACATAGTGAACGATCTTGTCTGTTTTGCCCATAAAAGAGGTAAGCACTGCCGCCATGTATTCATGCGGATAATGTGCCTTCAACCAAGCCGTTTGCATAACCAAAATAGCGTAGCCCGCTGAGTGGGACTTATTGAACGCATAGGAGGCAAATTTGAGAACGTCTTCCCAAATGATTTCTGCGGTCTCTCGCTTAAAACCATTACGAACGGCGCCTTCTTTCCAGTGCTGCTCCATGGTTTCATCAGCACCGTCATCCCAGTGCTGGATAACCTCCTGCATCAGTTTGATTTTCTTCTTTGCCACAGCCTTGCGAACTTTATCGGACTCGCCCGCCGTAAAGCCGGACATCTTCATGGAAATCTGCATGACCTGCTCTTGGTACACCATGGTGCCATAGGTTTCGGCCAAAATATCATGCAGACGAGGATCGTAGTCAACCGGCTCTTCTCGACCATTCATGCGGTCAATATAGCTGGACACCATTCCCGCTCCCAAAGGACCGGGGCGATAGAGGGCGATAAGTGCGACGATGTGTTTGAACTCGGTTGGACGCATGCCCTTGATGGTTGCTGTCATACCTGCGGATTCAATCTGAAAAACCCCTGAAGTGCGACCTTCACGCATCAGCCGATAGATTTCAGGATCCTCAAAGGGTATCTCGTCAACGTTAATATCGACATCAAAATTTGCCTTGATGTTTTTGAGCGCGCGAGAAATGACCGTCAAAGTTCTAAGCCCCAAAAAGTCCATCTTCAAAAGACCCATGTCCGCAACCGAATGGCCTTCGAACTGGGTAATTTCAACCTCGCCTTTGGTATCCATCTTTGTGGGTACATGGTCATTGACGGGTGTGGGAGCAATAAGGACGGCACACGCATGAACGCCCTCGCCGCGATGCAAACCCTCAATGGCAAGGGCGGCATCGATTATTTCCCGAGAAGCTTCCTCGGTGTTGTATGCTTCCTCAAAATCAGGATTGTAAAGATCGTTTTTTTCACCGTCACCTTTGTGAAGCACCTTGGAAAGCTGCGCCTTGGGATCATTTGAAATCATCTTTGAGAGACGCTGTCCTTGATAGACCGGATAATCCAGGACGCGACACGCATCGTTTATGGCCTGCTTTGCCTTAATGGTAGAGTACGTAATAACGTGGCTGACGCGCTCGGGGCCATAGAGCTGACGAACGTGCTCAACAACCTCAAGACGACGCTCATCGTCAAAGTCCATATCAATATCAGGCATCTCAGAGCGCTGTGGCGAGAGAAACCTCTCAAACATGAGGCCGTTTTCAAGCGGATCAAAGGTGGTAATATCCATTGCATAGGCAACGATGGCTCCCGCTGCAGATCCGCGGCCGGGCCCAACGCCGATACCGTTTTGCTTGGCCCAGCGCACATACTCCTGAACAATGAGGAAATAATCCGCAAAGCCTTTCTTACAGATAATGTCGTACTCATATTCAAAGCGCTCTTTGACATTGATGCCGCTAATCTCCACTTCGCGCCAGTTTTCTCCATAGCGCCGCGCAAGTCCTTCTTCACATTCCTTACGGAAGCGCTCCTCAGACGTTTCCCCTTCAGCAAGGTCAGGAAACTTTGGCAAATACATATGCGTCCAGTCCAGCTCATAGTTGCACTTATCGGCAACCTCAAGCGTGTTATCAATCACCTCGGGAGCCCACGAGAAAATCTCGCGCATTTCTTCTTCTGTTTTGAAATAAAACTCATTGCCCGACATGCGCTTTCTATTGGCATCGGCAAACTTTGACCCCGTACCAATACAACTTGCAATATCTTGAACGGAGGCATCTTCACGAGTGAGATAGTGGTTATCGTTGGTAGCAACTACCTTAATGCTGAGCTTATGTCCAAGATTTAAAATTTGCTCTGACAATGTGCGGTCCGTAAAGCCGTTCCAGTTGGGATCTGACAGACCGTGATCTTGCACCTCAAGATAGAAATCATCGCCAAAAATCTCTTTATAAATAAGCGCCCAGCGCTCTGCTTCTTCCGGCTGTCCTGCAAAAAAGCTCCGGGGGATGATACCGGAAACGCAAGCAGACGTGCAGATAATCCCCTCATGATAGCGACGAAGCATATCTAAGGTGGTGCGAGGCTTAAAGTAGAACATCTCCTTACTTGCCGCCTCTGACATCATCTTCATAAGGTTGACATAGCCTGTTTCATTTTTGGCGAGAAGAATCAAGTGATAGCGAGTCTGTTTGGTTCCGCGCTCGATACAGTCATCCGTAATAAAGTATGCTTCACAACCAAAAATGGGTTTGATCAGCGGATGCGGTTTGTTTGCTTTTACCGCTTCTATATCATGCGTCTTATTCCAAATAGCGGTATCGCTCTCCCATTGGCGGTGCATACGGTCATGCTCGCCGGCATCCAAAGCATCTGCCGGAGGTTCTTCCAAATCCCAGTTCTTCTGGAAGCATTCGAGGTCAGAGCGCCATTGTTGCATATCTTTTTGAGCGTCATTGTACTTGCGACAGGCAAGGTCAAAGTCAGGTATTCCAAACAGATATCCATGGTCCGTAAGTGCGAGAGCGGGCATCTTAAGATCAACTGCTCGCTTAACCATATCGTTCACGCGGGTAGCGGCATCCAAAATGGAAAAATCCGAGTGGTTATGAAGATGTACAAATGCCATGTCTTCTCTTTCGTGTCTGTGCTCTCATCTTGTATGGCGAGAAGAACTACGGGATAACAAGGCTTCTTTGAGCGAGGTTCTTCTCGCTTTTCTACTATACCTGAAAGCGTCGTTTCATGCCGGTAATACAAACATATGTTCTAGCAGCGAAAAGAAAGAGAACAGCAGGTCAAATTTGCGCAAATATTTTTTATTACTCTTTTGATGAGAAAAGTTCCAAATGGATAACTCTCTGAAATTGATTGGCCCCTCTGGGCATATACTCAAACAGTTCTGTCATTCAAACCGTAAGGGGTACTATGGACGAGATGAAAAGCATTACGCTTGATGACGTGTCAGCTGCTCAGAAGCATTTTGCTGCTGATCGTGCAAATTTAGTTGCCAAAAACGCCACCACCGCCGCCGGTGTACGCAAGGCTGCGCGTGTTCCCGAGGGCGTTGCGGAAAATCCACTGTCTTTTGATGTGGAGGTCAAACAGGGAGAGCGCACCAATCAAAAGCGGTCCGGTCGCTGCTGGATGTTTGCAAGCTTAAACACCTTCCGTTACCGCATCATCAAGAAATACAATCTTTCCACTTTTGAGCTTTCACAGGCCTATCCCCTGTTTTGGGACAAGATGGAGAAGTCCAACTGGTTTCTTGAGAATATCCTTGATACCCTTGATGAGCCCCTTAACGGCCGCCTGGTAGCTTTTCTTTTGACTGATCCTATTGGTGACGGTGGACAGTGGGATATGTTCAAGAGCCTGGTAAAAAAGTATGGTGTCGTGCCTAAAGAAGCCATGCCCGAGACCGAAAACTCCAGCAACACCCACGATATGGACAAATATCTCACCCGCTATCTGCGTGGCGCCGCCAAACGTCTGCGCGAGACCCACGAGGCAGGAGAAACGCTTGAGACGCTTCGTGAAATGAAAAAGGAAATGATGGGAGACGTATACGCCCTTCTCGTCACCTGTCTTGGTGAGCCGCCGGCGCATTTTGAAACACGTCTGCGCGATAAGGACGACAAGCTTGTTCTTTCCGGCACCTTTACTCCTCAGGAATTCTTCGCAAAGACCGTTGACATGAACCTTGACGATTACATTTCAATCATCTCCGCTCCTACTGCTGATAAGCCTTTCAACCACACCTACACCGTTTCTCGTTTGGGTAACGTTGTTGAGGGTGGCGGCGTTCACTACCTTAACCTTGAGATTTCCGAGCTCAAGCGCCTTGCCGTAGCTCAGCTCAAAGACAACTTGCCTGTCTGGTTTGGTTGCGATGTTGACCAATCTTACCTGCGTGAAGAGGGCATCATGGATACCCGCGCCCTCGACATCGACGGCCTCTTTGGCTTCCCCGTTGAAGGAGCGCTCAACCGTGCCGAGCGCCTTGACTACGGCGAGTCTCTTATGACCCACGCAATGGTTCTTGAAGGCGTTAATCTGGACGCCGAAGGCAACACCACCCTCTGGAAGGTTGAGAACAGCTGGGGCAAAGACCATGGCCGCGACGGCTTTGATACCATCTCTGACCCTTGGTTTGACGAGTACGTGTACCAGGTAGTCGTTGATAAAAAGTACCTCACTCCTGAACAGCTGAAGATTTTTGAAACCGAAACGCCAACGGTACTTGAACCATGGGATCCCATGGGATCGCTTGCTTGCTCTGATTAAGGCCGGCATTCTCTTAGACGTGCGTCACATCGCGTGGCGCACGTTTTCATTTTTGTTACATCTTTTCTTCTGGCGAGAAGTTCTTCTCGCCTCTGCATATACTGAACAGCGTTTATCCATAACGCAGTAAGGAGATTCTTATGGCTGAAGCAACCATTGACCCCAAATGGGCCGCAAAACAGCAAAAGGCGTTTGGCAAAGATCGAGCCAATCGTATTGCACGTAACTCCGTCACGTCCATGGATGTCATGGCAGCCGCTCGCGACGTTACCGCCATGCGCAGCTATACCGATACGTATGGCATCTCCATTCCCAAGACCGGCGATATTACCAATCAGCGCCAAAGCGGGCGTTGCTGGATGTTTTCCGCTTTCAACGTGCTTCGCCAGGAAGCCATCAAATTTTTGGACGTGGATACGTTTGAGTTTTCGCAGGCATACGGTATGTTTTACGACAAGCTTGAAAAAGTCAATTCAACGCTTGAATATATCATTGAAACTACCAACAAACCTGCTGATGATCGCTTGGTGCAGACGCTTCTTACCGAGGGCATCGGAGACGGTGGCTACTATCCCTTTGCCATGAACTTAGTAAAGAAGTACGGGCTGGTTCCCAAGAGTGCCATGCCTGAGACTGCATGCTCTAAGAACTCAGACCAGATGGACGCACGCATCGACCGTCTTTTCCGCAAAGACGCCGCACTGCTCCGCAAGGCCGCGGCCAACGGAGCAACCCTTGATGAGCTCCACGCAACCAAACAAAAAATGCTCGGCGATTTCTACAAGATTCTTTCCGTCTGCCTTGGCGAACCGCCAATCAAGTTTGACTTTGAGCTCAAGGTTGGCAAGAATTGCAAGGCTGATGCCAAGAAGCTTTCCCCCATCGAGCCTTCCGAAAAAACAGACGACGCCGACTCCGCCAAAGAGAGCCGCAAAAAGAATACTGCGGACAAAAAAGGCAAAACAGACGAGAAGGACGAGAAAGGCTCCCAGATTCTGCGCGACTTTGGTATTACGCCGCTCCAATTTGTCGAGCGGTATTGCAACATCAACCCGGAGGACTTTGTTGCGTTGGTTTCCATTCCCGGCACCCAGTTCCCCTACGGTAAGGTATATCGCGTCAAGCATGTTGATTCCGTTCTCGGTGGACTGAAGACACGCTGCCTGAACGTTGAGCCGGAGGTTCTTGAGGCCGCAACCATTGCCTCTCTTAAAGCGGGACATCCGGTTGCCATGGCATGCGACGTCATGCAGGAATTCCCCCGTCGCATTCAGGATTTCAATTACGTCCTGTCTACCGATACCGTTGATTTCAACGGCCTTTTTGGCGTGGACTTTGACATGGATCGCACGTCCATGATTGACCACTATGAGACCTACCTCACGCACGCCATGACCTTCCAAGGCGTTGAGCTTGACAAAGACGGTAAGGCAAAGCAGTGGCGCATTGAGAACAGCTGGGGTAAGGATGCCGGCAAGGATGGTTATCTCATCATGAGCGCCGATTGGTTCCGTCTCTACGGTGGAGAGTCCGACGTTCGCCGCGAGTACGTTTCCAAAGAGCTTCTTGAGCTTTGGGACGACGAGTCAAAGGACGTTGAGGTGGAACTATGGTCCGGCATGGGCCGCGCACTCGGCGGTCGCGGACGCAACTAGTACGCAGCCAAAGACGTACCCGCACAAGCGGACAGCTCACAGGGTTGTCCGCTTTTTGTACGCCTCGTCTTAAAACGTATCAAAGCGCGGTGCTTCCACCGTCGGCACAAGGTCACCTGATCCAAGTTCTTTCAGCGCATCCGCAAACGCCGCCTCTTCTCCGCTTTTGAAATCCATTGCGAGAAGTACTTCTGCTCCGAAGTCGCTCCGTACTATCTTGCCCCCAAAATCAGAAACCATATGACGTATCCGCTCGTAGCGCGTATACGGAACACTCAGCATCACGCGGGTAACCAACCGCATTTCAACAAGTGAGTTGTTCTTCTCGGCATCCGTAAGAGCAATCTGTGCTGCTGCGGTATATGCGCGGACCAAACCTCCCGGCCCAAGCAACGTGCCGCCGAAGTAGCGCGTCACCACACAGCATACGTCGGCAAGACCGGCGCCATGTAAAACCTCAAGGATTGGCATACCGGCGGTACGTGACGGTTCACCGTCGTCAGAGCAGCGCTCACGACCATCCGAAAGAACCCATGCCGGCACGTTATGGCGTGCGTCATGGTGCCGACTCCGAACGGCGGCGATAAACGCATGCGCTTCATCTTCAGATTCTGTATGAGCAAGTTGGGCGATAAAACGACTGCGTCGATCCTCGATCTCGCCCACTGCTTCAAAATCCGACTTGAGCGTTTTATATGACGGATGCTCCACTACTCACCGGCAGTTTGTTCAGACACACGAAGGATGGGAGCTCCTGCCTCAATTTTTTCCGCTGGTTCAACGGGAGTAACCCCGGAAAGCTCAGACGTATTGGTTACCGCAATGATGATGACTTCCGGATGCTTCGCGGCACGAATCTTCTTCAAATCAAAGCTCATCAATGGCTGGCCGGCTTTAACTTCTTCATCCTGCTTCACAAAGGAAGTAAACCCATCGCCTCGCATCTCGACGGTATCCACGCCTACATGAATCAAAATCTCAAGACCGTCTTTTGAGGTAAGACCAAGGGCGTGCATGGTTGGAGTGGTTGCGCTGATAACGCCGCTTACGGGAGCATAAATAATGCCTTCATCAGGCCAGATACCATAACCCTCGCCCAATACGCCTCCGGAGAACACGGGATCGGGAACGTCGGCCAAAGCAACGCCGCGACCCGTAGCGGGTGCAAAAACGGTTAGTTTTTCTTCCTGCACGTGAACAGACTGCGGCACAACGTTCTTCTCGTCAGCAGACTGCTTCTTTAGAAAGTCTAGTAGGCCCATAATTCCCCCATGTACTCCGTTTGAATATCAACCCTTTAATAGTACCAGTGTCAGATACACAACAAAGCAAACTTTTCTATTTAGCTTGGTTTAGTGATACAATCGCCCATGCAAAGTGGACCAGACAACCGCAGAGTGCCCGTCCAGCTAATTGGAAGGGTGCTATGAGGAAAGTCCGGGCTCCACAGGGCAGGATGCTGGCTAACGGCCAGGCGGGGTAACCCGACGGAAAGTGCCGCAGAAAAGAAGACTCTCACCTGCGCATTCGCGTAAAGAGAAAAGCTGAAACGGTAGTGTAAGAGACTACCAGCATGCTGGCAACAGCGTGGCTTGGTAAACCCCATCCGGAGCAAACGCAAATAGGAGCGCCATGGTGTGGCCCGCACTGCGCTCGGGTTGCGCGCTAGAGACCGGTAGCAATGCCGGTAGTAGATAAATGGTTGTCCGCGACAGAACCCGGCTTACAGGTCCACTTTGCATCTTCTCGCGTGATAGGAGCGATAGCTTACGGCAATCAACCTTTCGGAAAGTTACGCGTCCACTGAAAAGCGTATACCTGAATCAAGCCGGGCTTCGGTAAGCACCCGAGAAACTGCCAAACTTGTCTCAAGCTGATGAGAACAATATGCCAAATCACCCAAATCAATCATACGTGCAAAGGTTTCAAACTCCGCCTGATAATGGTTGTCGGGATTCATATCAATCTCTTCCGTCTCCCCACCCCGAAGATGCAGCGTTACCCGACCACACACTCCGGGTGCCGTATGCTGTACCAGATAGCCCTTCTCGCCCTCAATAACCGAGCGATTTGGTCCGTCACAATCCTTTGCGTCTATAGCCACAGCCTGGAAATCACCATAATCAAGCGTCGTAATACCAGACGTATCTATCCCGCGCTGAATGTTTGCAAAACGGTGTACGCGTTTAGGTGCGCCAAAAAGACCCGCAATCCATGTCACCGCATACAAACCAATGTCCATCAATGAACCGCCTGAGGCCTCCAAAGTAAACGCACGCGGATTTTGCCCCGCGCAAAAGGCTTCGTAGCGACTGGAGTACTGACTGTAATTCGACGACACAAGCCTAATCTTGCCGAGCCTTGGAAGCGCTTCTTTAACGGCCTGATAGTTGGGTTGATAAAGTGTTGTGGTTGCCTCAAACAAAAAGAGCTTACGCTCGCGAGCAATACGCGCAAGTTCTGAAGCTTCATCAAAGTTTGAAGCAATAGGCTTTTCTACAATGACATTTTTTCCTGCTTCAAGCGCAGTTTTGGCAAGCGAGAAGTGCGTGTTGTTGGGCGTCGTAAGATATACCGTATCAAAATCCGCACCCGACAGCGCATCTTCGAAAGAGCTGAAGGCAGTGCTTTTTGTGAGCCGCGCAAGATCTGTGGCCTGTGCAAAAGAGCGGGGCGTGCTTACTATTGCGGCGAACTCATACCCCCACTCAACAAGGTATGACACAACCTGATGTGCAATCTTTCCGGTACCAACAACCGCAAGCTTCATGGCATCCTCCTTTATGCAATTCTGATATCTTCCCTATTGAGATACCCCATAGTATAGATGACTACCAAAGATTTCTATGTAATATAAAACCCGCTTTTGCCATGTTGATGAGCAAAAGCGGGTATACGCTACGTATCATCTATGCATGAGAGTCTTATCAATTAGAGGTTCTTTGCTGCTTTAACAAAGCGTTTGGCTCGAACAGGATCAACGTTGTTCCAAAGAATTCCATCTTTCTTAATGCTTGTTCCAACAATGACTCCGTCAGCGTGAGGTAAGAGTTTGCTGATATTTTCAGCCGTTCCTCCGCTGCCAATAATCAGCGGAACTTCTGCAAATTCTTCTTTAAGTCGCACGATATGAGAAGCCTCAGGCGGAAGACCCGCATGGGCACCTCCAAAAAGCGCACCTGCAATCGGAAGATTCGCAATTCCCGCCTCAAGCATTTCTTCACTAGATCTCACATCAAGACAAGTTCCCGCATGAGGCTCAAAATACGTATACACACGAACATCTGTAGCTTCTATCTGCTTTTGATAGCGGAAAATCTCCCCTGGATTAAACTTTTGTGATCCAAAAAGTCCTTCATACGATCCAGTGACATAGGTACGGACAAACTTTGCTTCAAGAGCTTTCGCAGCAGCAAGCGTTGCAAAAGGATCAATCAATACTCCACAGCCATAGGGAATACTCAGTTCTTCTATAACTTCCGTGGCTATTCTCACATAATTTGCAACTGTATCAAAACCTACCGGAGTTATGTAAGGACGATCCCCTTCATTAGCAAAAACCACAGCATCAAATCCCGCATCTTGAAGCGTGTAGGCATCTCTTTTTAAGCGCTCAATCTGATTCTTAAGCGTAATTTTCGAATCTGAAAACGGTGTACCAGGCAAAGCTTGCATATGAAGACAGCCAATTATAGGGCAAGAAGAGCCAAAGGTAGCATAATGCTTTTCTAAAAGCGTAGACATAACAATATTTTCCTTCATTTACATATGTATTAAGGCCTATATGCTCTAATACAATCCATTACAAAAGAACACCTGTCAGAGAAAGCACAATAGCAACAACAAACATGACAGCAATTACTATTGTTGGCTTCACTCCTTTTCTAATAGCAACGTACGTCAGTAAAAATGCTACAAGGGGAAGAAACTTCGGCAAAATAGTATCTAAGATGGTTTGCATTTCAATGACGCCAGTCGCTAGGGTAAACGTTAAAGGACATTTAATCGGAATGACTGTAGCAACCAAGCATCCAATTACCATCATGCCCATGGCACCCAAACCTTCAGTCAGCTGTTTAACAAGGCCACCTGACAGCAGTTTTGTTACTGCATTCTTTCCAAAGCGATAACCTGAAAAATAACAGAAATATCCAACACCAAGAGCATAGATACTAAAAAGAACCACAAGAAGAATCGGGCCGAGAGCACTTCCCTGCGAAGCCAAACCAATAGCAATAGAAAGTAAAACTACTTTGACAAGACTCTGAGTAACAGAGTCACCAATACCTGCCATTGGGCCCATCAGTGCAGTCTTAAGATTATTTTCCATGTCATCATCAATTGCGGCACCATTTGCACGCTCTTCTTCCATTGCTGCAGTAATACCCGGAATAATTGAGCCCCAGGTGTTTTCAGTATTGAAATATGCAAGATGGCGCTTGAGTCCCGCCGCTACCGCCTCTTTATCTCCACCATAGAGCTCCTCCAAAACAGGAATCATGCAATGGCAAAATCCTAATCCCATCATGCGTTCATAGTTGTAGCAGATCTGCCCCCAACATTGCCAAGCAAACCATGACCGACGAAGTGTCTTTTTGGAGAGTTTCTTGCTGGTATCGCATTTTTCTCCTCTATCCTCAGCTATCTCGTCAAACGAAAGGTTTTCAAGTACTGAGGTATCTCCAGAGGTATATATGAGATGCAAAATACCAGCAGCAGCACCTATAATTGCTACAGGCATAGTACCAAGCCCAAGATACGATGAAAGTACGAATCCAACTGCAAAAAACGGAACAAGAGATGCTTTATAGAGTACTCCCATCAACATTGCGAGGCCAAGTGCGGGAATTAGGTGTCCTGCAAGCGAAAGAATGGAAATCACCTGTTGAGGAACAATCGAAAGCAACGTTTCAAGTGTACTGGCACCGAAGAAAATACACAAAAAAGAAGGGATAGCATAAGTAACAAAAGGAAAAATCTGAGAAGCAAATAGATTCATGATAATAACACCACGAGAATTACCCTCAGCAGCATATCTGTCAGCTCTATGAATCCAAATTGAGTTCAAAGACATTTTTACATTAAAGCTCAACAGACCTAAAAGACCCAACGGAACCGCAATCGTAAGACCAACAGAAGGATCAGTACCGGCAAGCATCGTCATTGCCACACCTAAATATCCTGCAAGAGCATAGTCGCTTGGAAGGGATCCGCCGATGGCAACCATACCGATATAGGCCATCATTACCGTAGAACCAACTGATAAGCCATATCCAAGGTTGCCAAGCAATAATCCATTTACAAGACCTGCGACAAGCGGGGCTCCAAAATAAACTGACCACCGAAGCCACATCGGACAGGCAGTTGCAGCAAACCATGTAATAAGCGCGATAATAAGCGCCTGAAGCGCAAGCATCATTTAACCCACCCCTTTCATCTGAAACGGATATAAAAACAGAGATTGAATCCTGTACTTTTACAAAAGGACTTGACTAACAGGTATAGCTTGATCGGTATACAGCATTTGCAAAAAAACGTTCACCCCCATGTCTTGCAGGCTTTTTATCTGCTCTTTTTCTTCATCGGAAAGAAAAATATTTTTTGTAATTTGAACTCTTCCCGGCAAAGATCCCAAATTGCCCAAATTGAGCTCTGTTATAGGGATATTGGTACCTTCCAGCTTCTTTGAAAGCTCAAGTGCCGCTGAAATTCTCTTAAATAACAGCATTGTTCTTTCATCCGAATCGCTATGCATAAGACGTTTTGCAGTTTCATCAACAGATAAAATTTCAATATTTACTCCAGCAGGGGCACTCATAGAAAGCACTGTGGACATAAAATCGTCCTGAGCCAGCTGATTATCAACTACTATGATTCGTTTTAGCTGTAGGTACTTTAACCATGATGTCATGATTTGCCCATGCACCAATCGTTCATCAACTCTGTAGGCGGTTATATACATTCCAACCTCCTTTCCATATTCTATAAATCCAACTGAGTAAACAAGCTTTTTACTGACTGCATTCCTGAGGAGCAAGCAATTTCTGCAGCTTCAGAAAGCGTTTTTTCAGATTGAATTGAAGCGACTTCAAGCAGCATGCCTAAATTCAATCCACTTATGACTTCAACGGGTATCGTGTCATGAAACTTCTTGTATGCACGAGCCGACATAAGAAATGGGCTACCACCAGGTATATCTGTTATTATGAGACATCCCCCTCGATTTCTTGATTGCCAAACATAGTCTTCAACTTGAGCATAAAGTTCTTCAGGGCTCTGTTTTGCTAAAAACCCACATGCATTTATCCAACCATTGGGTTTTCCGTAAACAAGATCCAACGTTGCTAGAAACTCTGTTCCCAAATTTCCATGCGTGACAATCAAAAGGTCGAACATCTTCTTTTCCTCCTCCACCACTCTCATTACTATTCTATAATTTTAGAAACACTTATTCAGTATTTAATGAATAAATTACCCTGAATGGTCTAATTTGGACGGTAAACGTAGCTTTATGTCAAAATTTTCAATACTTGGCAGCTTAAGAAGTTGCGGCCATGCCAATCTGAGTATCATAGTTGTAACCAGACTGAATTGACTATTCAAATTGGAGCGATATATGGATGCCTTCCAGCAAATGTCTTCAAATGAGCATAAACTTACGCCAACAGAACATCTCATTTTTGAGGCAATTACTGCTGATCCTGAAAGCTTTGTCCAAAGCACCACAACTATGGCAGCTCAATATGCAGGAGTTTCTCAGAGTGCCATAAGTCGGTTTTGTCAAAAAATAGGATACGACACATTCAGCGAGTTCCGTATGGACCTCATGCTATCCCTGTCGACACACACACCTACACAAACGGCTTCACAAGAAAAAAATCCTATTGAGTATTTATGTAACATGGTACGAGCCACTGATATATCAGTAAAAAAAGAAGTCTTTCGCAATTTGACAAAGCGAATTATACGTTCGGGGAAAGTAATTACTACGGGTGGAGGATTAAGCGCTCCTCCTGCACTCATGCTTTCAATGGAACTTCTGAAATATAAAATCCCCTGTTATTTTGCTCAAAATGGACAGGAAATGATCTATATGCATGTCGTGAATCCAGATGACCTTATAATCATTTTTTCTTCAAAAAATGATACACAACGACTTCTTATCAATATCATTCAAGACTTACCAAAAAATCGACGTCCTTATGTAGTACTTGTCTCTCATTCAGCTACGCATCCTCTCAAAAAATATGCCGATGATTTCATTCTGCTTCCCACATGGCAAACTGAGCGCTATCCTGTTTATATTGAGCCTATGACCTCCATGCTTGCATTTTGCAGCATAGTAATGCTATCAATCTCCAAATTGTCTAAAAAGGATCCCGAGCCTCTCCCGCCTATCATATCCGGAATGTTCTAAACACCAAACAGATTGGAACTCCATGTCATCCTACAAGCTCATTGCAAGCGATCTTGACGAAACGCTGCTTGACTCAGAACATTGTCTCCCTAAAAACGTACGCGAGGCTGTTCTTGCCGCACGTAAAAAGGGCGTGAAGTTTGTCCCCGCATCAGGCAGAAACTATCAAAGCATCCAAGTTACCTTGCGAGAGCTCGGTCTTTATGACCAACCGGACGAATATACAATCTCATTTAACAGCGGAATCATTACCGAAAACAAAGATAACCGTATCATCAGCATGGAAGGCATCTCTCACGAGTTTGCAAACGAAATTCTTCAAAGGGCACTCGCCCTTGGTGATCTCTGCGTCCATGTCTATACGGCTCACAAAATCTGGGCATGGAACGTTCCTGAAATCGAGCGCTTCTATACCAGCAAACTGCAAAAAATGGATGAGACCACCGAACCTAATCTGGCATTTCTCGCCGGCGAGAAGATCATCAAGTGCCTGGTCATGAACACCGATGTAGCCTATCTCCACTGCCTTGCCGCCGAATGGCAAGACATCACGGAAGATATCGACGTGAGTTTCTCGGCAAATCGCTACCTTGAATTTAACAAGAAAGGCATAAATAAAGGTACCGGCCTCGTGCGCCTTGGACATATTCTTAACATTCCCACAAAAGATATCATTGCCATCGGCGATAACTACAATGATTTACCCATGATCAAAACGGCCGGCCTTGGCGTATTCATGGCAAATACCCCCGAAGAGCTTAAGAGTCAGGCAGACTACGTCACCACGCTTGACAATAACGCCGGCGGTGTCGCCGAGGTTATCGAGAAGTTTGTCCTCTCGTAAGCCCTTATCGTAAGTTCTTGTCGTAAATCCTTGCCGTAAGTCCTCTTGTAAGATTTTATTGTGCAGCACGTACCACTTTTGTGGTACCGATAAAATCATGAAGTGCTCTGTGATCTTTGGTAAACCAAAGCAATGCCACGCTTACCAAACTCACAACAATCCCAACGTATAGTCCATAGGCAAGTGAAACCCCAGAGGTTAGCTGCACGACATTACGAAGAGTTGCACTGGCCGTTACAAGAGCCCCTTCAACGACGATGATTCCTACGACCTGTCTCAACAACAGCTGTCCAAGCGACGCTCGCGATCCGTCTGCGGCCACGATTTTCAAATGAAATAAACGCTTTCCCGGTGTCTGACCTTCCCAGACAAGGGCCGGCAAAACCACAAAATACAGAACGGCGCACAGCAGTGAGAGCGCTCCTGCAATGAGCCCATAGGGAGCTTCAAACGAGAGAATATTCTGTTGAGTTACGTCACCGTAAAGTTTCTGTGCAAAAAGAGCCGTCGGGAGCGACGTCACCAAAGCTCCAAGATACCAATCAACCAGATAGGAAATAAATCGTATTCCCAAATGAACGTCTGCCGGCTGGTTCTTCTCGCTTGGAACTAATTGCTGATCTTCGGATACGCCAGCCTTTTTGGTGCTGGTCTTCTTGTCATCTACACTCTCTTGGCTATCCATACTATCCTCTCATGCACTCTTTGAAACTACGCCCATGCTTCTGAGGCGCTTTGTATAAGCTCCGATACACAACCGGCCATAACTTTTTCATGATAGCAATCCTCGCTACCCTCACGATACGCAAAACTGACAAAGGGAGACCGAGTAGTGGGATCTTCTGCAGCTCCTTTACATGATGCGTGCACCTGAGTTACGCCGGTTTCTCGTATAAGCTGAGCCACATTTTCCGGCTTAATGCCCGATCCGGGGAGAATCTCAATGTGAGCGGCGTAGTTTTTCTGAAGTTGTGCGATTAAAGGGGCGCCGGCAAGGGCAGTCGGACGCTGGCCTGAAGTAAGAACTCTGTCAGCATGAACAATTTCAATCAGAGCTTCAATGGCATCAAAAGGCTGCGGCGTAAGATCAAACGCACGATGAAATACCACAGTGGCTCCCGCCTCATGGATAATGTCAGACAGCAGGCGCGAGCGAGAAAGATCAATCGTTGCGTCAGGAGCTAATATGCCAAACGCAATTCCGTCGGCACCTGCCCTCAGAAGTTCCTGAACCTCATTTCTCATCTGATGAAACTCATCGTCAGAATAGGCAAAACCGGCGGCTCGTGGGCGAGCCATGCAGATGACTTTGAGCGACGTACGTTCTTTGACCAGCTTCAAGCTTGAAACGCTTGGCGTCAAACCTCCCAGTGGCAAAGCCGCGTTGAGTTCTATTCGGTGCGCACCGCCCTTCTCCGCTGATAAGGCATCGGCGAACGAACCGCAGCAAATTTCAACGCCGAACCGTTGCGTATGTTTAATTTTCTGCATATCCGTATACAATCCCCTCTTTTGAACGCGCGTCTCACCGGGAAAGCTCATAGAGACTCAGAGCGTAAATCTTTGCATTTGTAACAAGATCGTCTAGAGCCATCCACTCATCCGGCAGATGTCCTATACCCTTCTGTCCCGGAAACGAAGGGCCAAACGGAACAATATGAGGCATCAGTTTGGCATAGGTCCCGCCCGTTGTAGTCACCGGCGTACCATCAAGCCCCGTAACGCGCTCATAGGTTGACCGTAGCGTTTGTACAAGGCGAGAAGCCCGGTCAAATCGGACGGGGTTCCAGTTTGTTATCGTCTCAATGCACGTGTTCGGAAGAGCCGTACGCATACGACTGACCAACTCATCGGCAGTAATACCGGCAGGATAACTTATGGACATTTCAAGAGCGCGTAGCTGCGGATCAACTCGATAGTTTTTTATCTGAAGCTTTCCGAACTCTTCGTCTGCATACGCAATGCCAAAAGCCTCTCCCGTGTCTCGTGCATTGAGCACGCGGTCATTTAAGAGCTCCGCAAGATCTTCCGGCGTTTGACGATGTGGAAGCACGCGGACAACAAGCCGACCGCGCTCCGCATAGACGACCGGGTATTTACAATCCGGTGTAAAGCCCATACAAGGCGGCTTTTGATGTGCAAGATAGTATTCAAGATCTGCAAAGCCGGTCTCTTCATTGCAACCAAATATAATGCGTATTTGAGTCTTTGGTTTAAAGCCAAGCTTTTTAAGGGCGACAAGCGCATAGAGACAGGTATAGATGGGGCCTTTATTGTCAAGAACTCCCCTGCCGTACATGATACCGTCTACAATTTCAGCTCCAAACGGCTCATGCGTCCATCCCGTTCCTGTAGGCACCACATCCAGATGTCCAACTGCGCAGACATACTCCTTGGAAGAGCCAAGAGATGCATACCCCATATGATTGCCGATGTTTTCCGTAGCAAATCCAAGCTCCGTGGAATCAATGAGCGCCTGTGTCAGAGCTTTCTTTACACCTGCTCCGAAAGGAGCTTCCGGCATTGGACTTCCTTGTACGCTGTCAATGCGCACAATGTTTTGGATTGCGCGAATCATCTGCGGCACAAGTGCATCAACGGCTTCAAAAATGTCTTTGTCTGAAAAGGTGTTTTCCACAGGCACAAACATCCCTACCTCAGCTCAATCGGCGCCATACGAGCTGCCATATACTCATCGAGCCATGCCTGCGTAGCGGGCTGGTAGGTGGTATGAGCTTCTCGTTGTTCTGTCACATATACCGTAGGCTCAAGCTCTTCCGTTGCCACGACAAAAGAAAAACCATCCGTATTGGTAGCCACACCCCACAAGCCTTGGGCATTCATTGCAACCACCGAAAGATCTCCCGAAGAACCACGCATACTTTTGAGCTTTCGGTCAAGTTCAAAGACGGCGCGTTCGCAAGCTTCCTGAGGGCTGAGTCCTTCTCCCATGAGTCGTACAACTTCATAGGAAATGCACCCTCTCATGCAATCTTCACCAAGACCCGTAACGGTAGCCCCACCATAGTGACTATCGGCATACAACCCTGCACCACATACCGGAGAGTCTCCGATACGTCCGGGACGCTTCATAAACAAACCGCTCGTAGAAGTTGCGGAGGTAATTGAACCCTTTTCGTCAAGACATACCATGCCAACGGTATCATGACCTGCATAGGGTTTCAGATCTTCTTGGTGAGGCAGACCGTCGTCAGCTTTAAGTCTATTCATGTAATGAATTTTTGCCCGATCGGTCAGCATGGTCTTACGAGCAAAGCCCTGACGTGCTGCATACTTCTCGGCACCTTCACCCACAAGTACGCAGTTCACGCCATCATGAGAAAGTGCGCGCGCAATGGATACGGGATGAGCAAAGTCTTTGAGAGCGCCAACGGATCCAAAGTCAAGTGTGTCTCCGTCCATAAAGCCTGCATCAAGCTCTACGTCTCCCTCTGCATTGGGAAGGCCGCCGAAACCCACTGATTTGTAATAGGGAAAGTCCTCTACTTCACGAATTGCCATCTCAACAGCGTCACCCGACTGCTCTTTTTTGGCAAGCATCTTTGATGCGGCGCTAACGCCTTCTAGAGCCATGCGCCACGTGGCAATGATTCCCCACACCGTACTCTCCTTACCTCCACACGACGAATTTGCACAAAAGCCGTGTCGGATTGAATTCCATACGCAGCTCATTCCATAAAAATCTGCTCTTAAAAACAGTATTTTTGCTTAAACGGTTGAATATCTGCTCCGGTATACAACGCATGGGCAATCTCGCACATAGCACGAAGCGATGCGTCCAAACCAACCCCACCTTTTTTGGGCACCTTTACCAACGGGATGCAGTCTTTGAATGCCGCAATCGTCTCTTCATTTTCCGCGGAGAGAGCCGCAAACGCTTGAGCTACACCGGCTTTTTGTATTGCTTGGGCCACCTCGGCAGCCATACGGCCAAAACCAAGATAGTCAAAGGCAGGTCCGCACATAACAACGTCCGGCTTTATTTTCTCAACCATGGCGCAGTATTTGCGAAGACATTCCTGCTTGTTTTCCGCATAATAGCCGTCTCCGCAATACAAACATGCCAGTACCTGGCCGTTATACGTTTTCAGATACGGCTCCATCATTATCGCAGGACCAACAGCACCTTTCATAAGGCCTAAGGAAACCATGTGGTCGTCCTTAATTCCGGCTCCTGCCTGGATCTGATCGAACACCATGACTATCTTCATGCAAAACTCCCGCCTTTGCCGCCACGAAAATCTTCACAAGACATCCGACTGAGCTTGTACGCCAGCCAGATGTCTTGCATTCATTGACTACGTCTCAAATTACATCACAAATCGTCAAAAGAAAGATTGTCCAGGTCGATGGCATCAGCTTCATCAACTTCATCCATCTTGGAGACGTTCTCTTTTTCTTCCTTAAGGTATTCGTCATCCATGGCCTTAATAAAGGGCATATAGATAAAGACACCCATAACCAAGAGAAGTGCCTGCAAAAGCGCACCAACCCAGTTGGTTGCCAAGAAACCGGAAATGATTGCCGGCGTCGTCCATGGGATGTTAATACCCGAGCACACCGGAACAAGTCCGACAGCCATACAGGCGTATGAAATCACGATATTTAAGGTTGGCACCAGCATAAACGGAATCAGCATGGCCGGGTTCAAGACCAAGGGAAGTCCAAAGACAATCGGCTCGTTAATGCCAAAAATGCCAGGGACAAGGGCAAGTTTAGAAAGCTTTTTAATGCGCTGTGACTTGCAGACCATAAACATCGCAATAATAAGTGAGAGCGTCGATCCGCAGCCGCCAAAGGTTGCAAAAAGATCCTGGAACTGTTGACAGATGATGTGCGGAGAGCCAACACCGTTGGTAAAGAACGCAACGTTCTCGGCTGAAAGAGTCTGAAGAATGGGGTTGAATACGGCACCCACCACAGAGCCGCCATTAACTCCAAAGAACCAGAAAAGATGCAGGAAGATATAGGCTATTACCATGGCACCTAAGGTATCGCCAAGGTTAAGAAGAGGCGTTTGCAAGAACTTATACACAATAGTAAAAGCATCAGTCTGTAAAAGACCCAAAATGAGATTGACACCGAAGAAGACGGTCATAACCACACAAGCGGGAATAAGTGCCGAGAAGGACTTGACAACCGTAGGTGGCACTCCCGGAGGCATCTTAATGGTCCAGCCTCTGTCTTCAACCCACTTATAGATATGAACGGACGCAAAGGCGCAGATGATACCAATAAAGATGCCTTTAGCGCCAATCCAGCCGGTGGAAATACCGGGAAGCGTCACAGCGGTCTTCTCGCCATTGATAAGCGTGGAGCCGTTTACCCAATATGGCATCAGAAGGAACCATGACATAATCGCAGTTGCTGCGGCAAAAATTTTATCCGTTTTCATCTCACGCGCAAACGAATACGCAATGCCAATCACGGCAAAGATGGCCATGATGGAAAACGTTGCGGACGAAGGCTTGGATACAAAGGCTTCAAGTGTCTCACCGGTATTTTGGTTCACAACGACAGAAGCAAGCCAGTCGGTCCAAGCCGGAATAGGAAAGTTTGCAATGAGTAAGAAGATTGATCCTGCAATGAGTAAGGGGGTTAAAACGAGAAAACCATCTCGAAGCGCAACAAGGTACTTATTTTTACCAATGGCTTCCGCGAGTGGTAACAGCAATTTTTCAAGCCGTTCCATCATGGTAGTTCCTCCGATTCACGTGTATATAGGGTCTGTACGAGTTACTTTCCTGCTTTTGCCTGCTTGATGAGAAGAACCGCCTTCTTGAGGACCTTCTCGCCGTCCATCAGACCGTAGGATTCTTTATCAATAAGACTGATAGGTATACCTGTAGGACCATAGCGTTTCACTGTTTCGTTATACATGTGTGAAACTTGAGGACCCAAGAGGATGCAGTCGGGATGTTCCGCCTCAATGATTTGACCAATTGAATCGACCGGCTTGGCCTCCACCGTAATAGGCAATTTGTGATTGTCAGCTACCTGCTGCATTGCGTATGCCAACATACTCGTAGACATCCCGGCACTGCAAAAAAGGAAAACCTTCTTTGTGTTTCCCATATTTCCCACCCCCTTTCAATCCTTCAAGACATCAATCCTTTCAAACACGTTAATCATCCTCAGTTAGTTGCATTTTTTCAAGACGGCAATTCCGTAAACGGTAGAAAAGTAAAGGCCAGTGTGAGCTTCCCATACAACAACGGACAACGAACCCAGTAGGATCCGTTGTCCGCCACATCATGTTCGCATACCGTATAAGGAAGCGATACAGTTGTTCAAATGTTTTCTTAGGCCCTCGTGAGCCTCTCAAGTCTGCCTATAGCTGGCCGACAAGATCAAGACCCGGTTTCAAAGTTTTTGCACCGGGATGCCACTTGGCGGGACAGACCTGATCGCCATACTGAGCAACAAACTGAGCGGCCTGAAGCAGGCGCAAAAGCTCATCGGCATTGCGGCCGATACCGCCGGCGGTAACCATCTCAACTTGAATGATACCTTCAGGATCGACGATAAATGCACCACGTTCAGCTTGACCGGCTTCTTCAATGAGAACGCCGAAGTTTCTTGCCAGCACATGCGCAGGATCGGCGAGCATCGGATAGGTTACCTTGGAAATACGCTCAGACTCATCGTGCCACGCCTTGTGCACAAACTCGGTATCACAGGAAACGGAGTAGATCTCCGCACCAATCTCTTGGAACTTAGCGTAATTCTCGGCAAGATCTTCGAGCTCAGTTGGGCAGACAAACGTGAAGTCAGCCGGATAGAAGAAGAAAAGGCTCCACTTCCCCAACGTATCCGCCTTTGAGATGGTTCTGATCTCGTTGTTTTGGAACGCCTGCACGGTAAAGTCTTTAATTTCGTTGCCAATCTGGGACATGTCGTCCTCCTTCGGTCGGGTTTATCAGACAACGGTACGGTATTGCTACCTTGTCGGTAGTATTACCCATAAGTTAACCATTTCTAACTATATTCTGACAAATTTTTGGAGGGATTTCTTCTCATATTTGGCTGAACGTCAGTAATTAATCCGTACCGACAAACGCTTAGATGCGCTGAAACACAATATACCGGTTAAGATTTCCCTCTTTCCCATCTGCACTAAACTGTGCACACATACGAGCCTGAGGGGTAAGTTGAGTAACAAGATCTTCAAGCTCGCCTTGGGTAAAATGATGACAGTAGCGCCACGTATGAGGCTGATCTTGCCAACCCAACAGATAGTCATTTTTCTCCAAAGCATCCGAGCTTATCCGGAGCTGTTGCAAGGCCTGAGCGGTTGTTTTATTGGCTTTGGCGGCTAATTTTGCACTGTTCATAAACTGCCAAAATGAAACACAGAGATACCCTCCCGGTTTGGTTTTATCCAGCAGAGTACACAAAAGTCGTATTCGATTTTGAAACCCTGGTACATGATGCAGAAAACCAAAGGCAACCACCAAATCACAAGCCGATACCTTCAGCTGAGTTTCCAAGGTGGTATCCAGGAGGCTATTCACCAAATCCATTTTAATGAAAGTAATTTGGGTGTCCGTCATGCCACTTTGAACCAGCACTTCACAATTATCTACCGCAAAATACGATGCAGGTTGCACTCCTGCTTGATCCATCAAAAACCGGACAAAACGCAGATTCCCACACCCCACATCAAGCACGCAGGGCTTCTCGACAGCCGTAAAACAAGACATGACATCCAAGCAGTGTTGCCAGCCTTGCCAAGGCATCTGTCGTGTGGCAGAGAAACTCTGAGCCTGCTGTATGTAGAACTCAGAGGTAATTCGACTAAGCTGACGAGCGGTCTGCTTACTGATAGATGAGCCATTAGAAATGTTTCTGCAAGTATTCATGTGTAAATTTTACTCCACCGCCCTATCCTTACAAACGTAAAGTCAGACCAATTGCATATAATACGAGTATGGATGAACTCATTTTTGACATATTGCAACAACTTCGTGCGAACTCTCAGGGCGCTCTTGATGCGCACCAGCTTGAAGTATTACTCAACTCCCATAACAGTGGGATTAACAGCAGTATCAACAGTTCAGATCGCAAAAAACTGATACCCAAGCGCGCCATCCTTCCCTATTTTTTACGGGTTAAGGACCAAAATACCAAGCTGTGGCGCTCATGGAATGTTACACCGGAGCTTGAAGCGCGCTTTATACAATCGGTTCGTATGAAACCACGTCGCACTGCCTCAGGTGTAGCAACCATCACGGTTATCACGCGGCCACACACTTGCTCAAGTAACTGCATATACTGCCCCTGTGATCTGCGTATGCCCAAAAGCTATATTGCCAATGAACCCGCCTGTCAGCGTGCAGAGCTGGCATTTTTTGATCCTTATATACAAGTTGCCGCTCGCCTGCAAGCACTGCATCAGATGGGTCATTCCACGGACAAGATTGAACTTATCGTATTAGGTGGAACCTGGAGCGACTATCCCGCAAGCTATCAATACTGGTTTATACGCGAGTTATTTCGCGCGCTCAATGAATGGCCGCACTCACCTCAACATATCGAGAAGCGCATGAATTGGTACCGATCTTTTGGATTGCAAAATACAGAAGAGGCTCTGTCTTCGTTTGTTGCGTACCAGCAAGCAACCATCAATGCAGGAGCTGCAACATACAACCAAGCATTTCATGAGTTATACGATCCCAGTCAGGCACATCAAAAGGCGTGGTCGCACATGTGTGCCACATTCGACGACCTTCTCGAACAGCAACACCGTAACGAGACTGCGGCTTGTCGCGTCGTAGGTCTGGTTATAGAAACACGTCCCGACACGATTACCCCCGATAACCTGCGCATGTTCAGACAGCTTGGGTGTACCAAAATACAAATCGGCATCCAAAGCACACGTCAAGAAATTCTTGACGCCAACCTGCGCCGCATGACTGTCGCACAGATAAAGCGCGCATTCTCGCTTATCCGTCTTTATGGATTCAAAATTCATTCGCATCTGATGGTGAACCTGTTGGGTGCAACACCCGAGGAAGACAAGCGAGACTTCAACAACTTTGTAACTGATCCGGGCTTTCTGCCGGATGAGATTAAGCTCTATCCTTGCGCGCTGGTGGCCGGCACACAGCTCGTTAAGGCATACCGAGAAGGTCTCTGGCATCCCTACTCCAAAGACGAGCTGGTGGATGTACTCGTACACGACGTGTTGACAGCTCCTGCATACGTGCGTATTTCTCGTATGATTCGCGACATTAGCTCTACCGATATTCTGGTGGGAAACAAACACACCAATTTGCGCCAAATGGTTGAGCAGCAGCTGAACACTGAAGAAAAGGCTGCGCATGTACAAGAAATCCGCTTTAGGGAAATCAACCAGCAGCAGGTACATGCGGACGAGCTCACATTGCAAGATCACGCATATACTACAGCCGTAAGCGACGAACACTTCTTGCAATGGGTAACTGCGGATAACAAAATCGCAGGCTTTTGCAGACTCTCGCTGCCACATTGGGACGAGCTGGCAGCAGGCAGCTGTGACATACGTACGGATGAATTATCAGTACAACCGGGCCAAGCGATGATTCGAGAATTGCATGTCTATGGTCAGGCTTTATCTTTGGGCTCAGAGGGCTTATCGGCACAACATCAAGGCCTTGGGCAAAAGCTTCTGGCGCAAGCAGAAAAAATCGCCGCAGACGAAGGCTATGGCATCCTCAACGTAATTAGTTCCGTTGGCACACGCGCTTACTATCGTGCACAGGGCTTTAAGGATGCCGATCTATACCAGCAAAAGGAGTTGTAAAAGCGCATCGTAAAAGTGCATGCTCATGAGCCTGACTCTCACGATGCTACTTGTCCGGCTACTCCGTAAATATTGAAAAGATTTCCAAGAACAGGTGATAGAGCGACACTCCGATCTTCTCAAAAATATTAAGCCGATCGAACTTCTCCTTATACACTTTATCTGAACCATCGACACCCAACAGGTCATCAATCAGCTCATTGATAGGATCAATTTCAGCATCATCGTCACGAAGGTCATCTTGCGTGTCTGAGTTGGTGTTTGAATTGCTATCTGAATTGGTCTCCGAGTTGGTCTCTGGGCTATCCTGCGAGTTGTCTTGAGTGTTCTGATCTTTTTCCTTCGTCCGAGGGACATTCTTTTGTGTAAGACCCTTTGGAGTGTTATCGGAATCGCCGGTTTTCTTCAATTTGCTCAAGGCCTCATCCGAACCAAGCACTACCTTAAAGGTCTTGCTTTCACCATCACGGATAACACCAACCTCAACCGTATCGCCAATTGAGTGGGAACGAACCTCAACGAGTACCTCATCGGAGGACGAAATCTTCTTGCCATTTATGGAAACGATGATATCCCCTTCTTGGATACCCGCTTTTACCGCAGGCCCTTCAGGATCGGAATCAGCAACGTATGCACCATAATCGACATCCAAGTCATTTGACTTGGCATTGCGTTCGTTTACCGTCTGCATAGAAAGACCCAGATACGCATGGGTTACCTGCTTTCCGGCAATGATTTGTCGCGCAATATCCACCGCATAATTTCCTGGAATCGCAAAGCCGATACCGGCAAATGACTTGGTATCTGACGAGAAGAGCGTGCAGATTCCCACTAACTTTCCGCCAGAATCAACGAGCGCTCCACCGGAATTACCGGGGTTAATCGCCGCATCTACCTGGATGAGATTTGCATAAACAGTAGTCTCTCCGCCCTCAGTTTGCAGAAGATCTCCTCGGGAAAGAGCCGACACAATTCCCGCTGAAACAGAATGCTCCAAACCAAAAGGACTGCCGACGCTCATGACCCAACTACCTGGGACAAGCTTTGAGGAATCCCCGATTTCAATGGGAACAATGGAAGCTCCCTTAAAATCAACATGAAGAACGGCTAAGTCAGACGAAGCATCATAGCCGACGACGGTTGCGTCATACTCGGTATTTCCTACAGAAACTGATACCTTTTTGTAATTCTCGATAACGTGATAGTTCGTAATGATGTTTCCATCTTTATCAAAAATAACGCCCGAACCAAAACCCTGTTTGCCGTCCTGGTAGTTGACATACACCGATACAACTGACGGCAACACTTTAGATGCCACCGCCTCACTCGTTTCTGCGCTTTGCTGACGGGCGCTGATTGTCACGTCCTGTACCGGCTGATTTGATCCGCTTACCGTTACGTTTGTGGAGCGATTGACAACCTGGGCAAATCGGCTAAAAATGCCGGTTGCAAGCAAAATTGCCACAACGACTGCAGCTCCTATGCAACCACCCAAAATTCCTACAAGAAAGCGGCCGAGAAGCCCATGCCGACCTTGCGGCCGTGAACTCGTCAATGTTTCTGTAACGCCCTGTGGATCTTCCGGCTTGCCCGTCTCTGGCGCACTATTTGTAGAGCTGTCCATACAATCTCCTCTAAACTCTTGCCAAGGCCCAACGCTCCTCCGCTAAGGCTCAATGTCCCTCGCAAGATGCTCATTCATATAAAAGCAACATCTCTATGTTTGCTTTGCATTATTTTACACGTCATTACACGCGAAAGAGATACCCAACACCGCGTACGGTTTCGATATGAGCCGCCGCCTGCGGGCCGATTTTTGAGCGCACACGACGCACGTGTACGTCAACCGTACGCGTACCGCCACAATACTCAAATCCCCAGACGCGCTGCAAAAGAACCTCGCGAGAATATGCTCGGGACGGATGGTTTGCCAAAAAGGCAAGCAGCAAATACTCCATATACGTAAGATCTACCGGCGCATCATCAATGTATACCTGATAGGTAGCCAGATTGATTTTAATGTTGTCTACCACGACAAGATCGCGAGAAGTGTTTTCTGTTGTAGGCCACAGTAAAATCGAACAGCGTAAGCTAAATTCCTGTAGACTTGCGGTAGAAAGAATGAAATCATTTCTTCCCTGTGGTGGCAGTACAAGACCCGTTATAGCCTCAAGATCGCATACAAAAAGGCGAGGGATGGCATTATTTTGTACCGCATAACTTTCAACGGCAGATGCAAATTCAGACGAGAGGCCCTTCTCGTCAATAATAATTAAATCGAAAACACGACCGGAAAGCGGCACCTGAGAAAATGTGGCCTCAGTGGCAAGGGCAACGGAAACATCAATCACACGGGTAAGCTCACGCATACGGTCGTGCAAGCGTGTGGTAGCTGAAATGAGAAGGATGTTCTTGTGGTGCATCAAACCCTCCTTAGGAACGTGCTATTTAGGTAGCGTAGCACAAGTGTCATGCGTATGCTCCAGCGTAATCGCGGGTACTCTCGCATACGCATACCTGCTCTTACGCAATCACGCATGCTTCTTCGTAATTGCTTATACCCCCGCATAATATTTCATGCGATCCCAGTCGGTAACGGCAATGCAGCTCTCACGCCACTCTTCCTCTTTGCGCTCACAAAGATAGGTAAAGACATGATCGCCCAACGTCTCGCGCATAAGCTTGGAACCCTTAAATCGCACGAGCGCCTCTCCAAGCGTAGTCGGCAAAGCCTCACCGTACTCAGCAGGATCTCCGCCTTCATACTCAGCGGGTAGCTCAAGCTCTTCTTCAATACCTTTGAGACCTGCCATAAGTGTGGCAGCGAGGGCCAGATACGGATTGGCACAGGGATCCGGGTTCAAGAGTTCTGCGCGCGTGGCAATGTGTTTGCCCGGTTTATGTGCAGGAATACGAACAAGCGCCGCGCGGTTATTGCGACCCCAGGTAGTATGACTTGGAATGGAATCGCGATCAAAGCGCTTATACGAATTGACCGTCGGATTTGTAATGAGCATAAATTCAGGTGCATACTTGAGAAGACCTGCCACATAATGCTGTGCAAGTACGGAAAGATGTGCCGGATGGCTTGACTTCGGTGCCCAAAACAGGTTTTCACCCTTGTGGTCAAGAAGCGATTCATACAAAAACATTGCGGATCCGGGCACGCCCTGCAAAGGTTTAGGCATAAACGTCGCAAAAACACCGTGAAGCGTTGCGATATGGCGGATAACCAATCGGGCTGTCATGATGCTGTCCGCGCAACTCACCGCCTCAGAATAACGAAGCTCTACTCCATTTTGAGAAGGACCGGCCGCATGGAAGGAATACTGTACCGGAATTGACATGGCTTCAAGTGCTCGTGTTGTTGCGTAGCGCAAATCATGCGACAGGTCAGATGACGCGAGATCAAGATAACCTGCATGATCAATCGGCGTAGGATGAACGCTGTCGGTAAAATAAAAGTACTCGAGCTTAGGGCCAACATTCATTGCATAGCCCTTCTCGTCAGCTTTCCTAAATGCGCGTTCAAGCACGCGGCGCGGATCGCCCTCAAACGGGGTGCGGGACGGTGTCTGAATGTCACAAAACACGTTGGCAACGGCCTCGCCGTCGTTTTCCCACGGCAGTACCTGAAACGTTGCGGCGTCGGGAAACGCCAGCAGATCAGACTGCGCTTGTGAGGCAAATCCATCAACTGATGAACCGTCAAAACCGATGCCTTCAACAAAAGCTTCTTCAAGCTCTTCAGGAGAGATTGAGAGAGCCTTTAGATTGCCCAATACGTCCGTAAAACAGAGACGCAAATACCGGATATCGCGTTCTTCAACGGTACGAAGAATGTAGTCAATCTTTTTATCATCAGTCATGAGGTCCTCCGAACCATCACAAAGCCATTGTATAGAGCATGACACAACTTTTACGCATATACCATCTCACAACAATGTTTCACGCCTGTTTCACTTTTTGCTTATTTTTTTACGTTTTGCTTACAAGGAGCAAGGAGAAAACTTACGCCGAAGCACTGTCATGGGTGGCTATGGCAGCGTCTGCATCGGCAATCATCTTCTGTGCAACTCCGCAATGACCGTCTTTTGTGCTATGGGCAGTGCAACTTTTAGCTGAAGAACAGCCGGAGCATTCCCCTCCCTTAAGACCCTTAACCAAAGAGCGAATGCACAACGCAACTGCCGCAGCCACAGCGAGAAGAATGACAATATCAATTACGTGCATAATCAAGACCTTCCATCAATAAACACATCACACAGACAAATACCATCCAAAATAAACGTTACTCTGACTCATAAAATTTCATGTTAACTGAAGCAAACTATACCCAAGTGCGGCATACTAATACATGTAAAGAACCATTCATCCGTTTTGGTGAATGGTCGTGCGACACGACGACGGCGTGCGCGGTGTCGCAAGGATTTCTAGAGAAGGGATACCTTCATGGCAGAAGACAAGTACATGCACCTAGTCATCGTACGTCACGGCGAGTCCGAATGGAACAAGCTCAACCTCTTCACTGGCTGGACCGATGTGGACCTCACTGAGACAGGTCACAAGGAAGCAATCGCGGGCGGCAAGGCTCTTCATGAAGCAGGCTACGATTTTGACGTGTGCTACACCTCCCTCTTAAAGCGCGCAATCCACACGCTTAACCACGTACTTGACGAGCTTGACCGCAACTGGCTGCCTGTCCACAAGACCTGGCGTCTGAACGAGCGTCACTACGGTGCACTTCAGGGCCTCAACAAGGCTGATGCAGCAGCCGAGCATGGCGAAGCTCAGGTCAAGATTTGGCGCCGCTCCTTTGACGTCCAGCCGCCTGCCCTTGATCCCGGTGACAAGCGCGATCCTCACGTACAGGAAATGTTCCGCGATGTTCCCAAGGAGGACCTGCCGTACACCGAGTGCCTGAAAGACACCATTGCCCGCGCATGGCCTTACTTTGAGTCCGAGATTAAGCCACAGATGGAAGCCGGTAAGCGCGTTCTCATTGCGGCTCACGGCAATAGCCTCCGCGCTCTTGTCATGCAGTTTGAGCACCTGACCCCGGAAGAGATTCTTGAGGTCAACATCCCTACCGGCATTCCATGCGCGTACACCTTTGATGAGAACTGGAATGTTGTCGATAAGCACTACATTGGCGATCCGGCTACCATCGAAGCAAAGATTAACGCCGTTGCCAACCAGGGTAAAGTCAAGAAGTAAAACCGAGAGTTCTTCTCGCTTTGAGATGATGCTCCTTCATTTGAGGTAACGTACTTTACCTTGGGAGTAATGCATTTTACTTCGGAGCAACTTGGAGCTGTGCTTATTCGCTTCAAATCAAGCCTTTAGTGGTGATTCAATCCACCACTAAAGGCTTAAATTAGCAAGAAAACACAACTAAACGTCATTTTTGACACCTAAATGTACCCGTAAACCTTCAAATTTGGGGAATAAAGAAACAAAGAACTTCTCGCCGATTAACCTGATTGGACAATCCACTCAAGGCCAGGCTAATAACGCCTGTCCAGACCCGACTTTTTACCGGAAGCATACACTGCATAAAAGATTCCGTAACCGACGGCGAAAAAGAACAGCGACTGCGCCGCAAGAACGCCATAGTCAAAACCCGTAACCACGCCACCCAGTGCGAGAGAGCGTGTCATTTCGATACCCTTGGTGATGGGAAGACCCGCACCCAGAAACGTCGCCCATGCCGGCATCTGTTCGGCGGGAAGAATTGCACCGGTAAAGAATAAAAGCGCGTACGAGATGATGGAATCAAACGACGCGGTCTTGGTGTACTTGAGTGTCAAGCCCACCAAAAGCAGCGTAAATCCAAATACCCCCACAACCGTAATGAGAAAGATCCCAAGGTATTGACCGTTGAAACTCAAGGGTACGCGCAACAAAACACTCAGAATGCATGAAACAACAACGACCTTCAAAAGATTGACAATCAGCCACGAGAACGTTCGCGCAAGGATAAGCCACTCAAAAGGAAACGGCTTGATAATGAGCTGGTCAAGAATGCCCATCTGTTTTTCGGCTGAAATGGAGACGGCGGCCTCGCTGATAACAGAGCTAAGCAAATACCAATACACAAAGCCGATAAACGCGCTTTCGGTCCGGCTGCCGTTCAAAAGCAAAAATAAGGCAAACATAATAACAGTAACTATGATGCTTACCAGCTGGTCGGGATAATAGCACCGAATCTCATGCGCGTACTTTATGAGTTCTGCTTTACAAAGCCTCAGCATATTAGGCATCCTTCTTTGCATAGAAGTACGCCAACGTCTCTTCGATCGAAGACCCCTTACGCCGTAAGATCTCAAGTTTGTCCATAAGACCCCGGCTCAAAAGCACATTGTATAGAGCGTCAGCACGTGCCGACCAAAGAACTGTCTTCCCGTCCTGTACTCCTACCTTAACATCAGCGGGAACTTCAAAAAGCACAACTTCCTCTGTCAACACAGCCTCAAACAATGGTGTCTGCTCTGCATTTACGTGCAGAAAATCCCGATACGCTCCTTCAAAAATGACCTTTCCACCATCTATCAAAATCACATAATCAGCGAGAAGATCGATGATCTCGGACTGGTGAGATATTAAAACGATAGTTCGTCTGTCCACTGATGAATACCTTTTTATCTTTTCGCAGATCTGCCTCGTACTTTGAAAATCGAGTCCAAGCGTGGGTTCATCCAAAAACAGCGTTGCCCCGTCATTGGCAAGTGCAATCACCAGTGCAAGTTTTTGAAGCATTCCTCTTGAATACTCGCCTACGGGCTTATCCATATGTCCAATCAGATCAAAGTCGGAAAGCAAACTTTGGATGGAAGCATCCGCATACGACTTGTGTGATTGAGCAAGGTCAAGAAAGTATTTCAGGTTTTGTTTGCCCGTAAGAAACGGATATAGATTATCAACTGATTCAAGCACAGCACTTACCTGTTGATACAATCTATAGCCCAGCTTCTTAACAGAAATTCCATCATACAAAATATCTCCACTACCGGCAGATATCATGTTGAGCATAAGTTTGATGAGCGTCGTCTTTCCTGCGCCGTTTTTGCCAAGCACGACTGTTATCTTTCCGCTAGGTACCGTAAACGATACGTCATCGAGAACGTGATTGTCACCGTAGCTTTTACTGATATGTTGAACAGAGATTTCCGACACTACAATTCCCCGTAATCATAAGCACTACATTCTAAAAAGATAGTATAAAAGTAAAAAGCAATTCACACACATCACGCAGTCAACACCCCTGAAAGAGTCGATGTCAAAATATATCGAAGGTTGAAGCATCTGAACTACGCAACGGCCGCCGCAAGCTTCAAGCCAAAAAATACGGCAAGCAAACAGGTCACAACGTTGACTACAATGTTACAGCCTGCACCTACCCAGTTTCCTGCCTGAATAAATGAAAACGTTTCATTCGAGAAGGTCGAGAAGGTCGAAAGCCCTCCACAAAGGCCGACGGCCAAAAACAACTTAACCTGTGGCTGAAGCGGACTTGCAAGGTCAAGCCCCGTCACAAAACCAATTATCAGACCTGCCACTACATTTGCAGCAAACGTACCTGCCGGCACGCCAGGAATCCATTGCTTAAAGAGGATCCCCAACTGCCAGCGACCCAAACTTCCAAGTGCTCCACCGAGAGCAACTGCCAGAGCTTCAAACATATCCGGTTCCACCTACTCCAACTCACGTGAGCCGGTGTAGAGCTGATAATACTCACCGTGCTGCGTAATCAGCTCATCGTGCGTACCGCGCTCAATGATATGTCCATGTTCAAGCACCATAATGGCATTTGCGTTACGCACGGTAGAGAGGCGATGCGCAATCACAAAGACGGTGCGACCCGCCATGAGGGCATCCATGCCCTGCTCGATAAGAGCCTCGGTACGGGTATCAATGCTCGATGTGGCTTCATCCAAAATTAAAACAGGAGGGTCGGCAATGGCGGCGCGCGCAATCGCCAAGAGCTGGCGCTGACCCTGAGACAGATTGGCTCCGTCAGATGTCAACAAAGTATCGTAGCCTTTCGGCATGCGGCGGATGAACTTATCGGCATTGGCAATCTTTGCGGCGGCAATAACTTCCGCGTCCGTTGCATCCAGCTTGCCGAAGCGGATATTGTCCGCAATGGTACCGGTAAAAAGATGGGTATCCTGAAGCACGATGCCCAAAGAAGCGCGCAGCGCCGCTTTCTTGATATCGTTTACCGGAATGCCATCGTAGGTAATGGTACCGCCCCGCACGTCGTAGAAGCGGTTAATCAAGTTGGTAATCGTAGTTTTGCCGGCGCCGGTTGAGCCGACAAAAGCAATCTTTTGGCCCGGTTTCGCAAACAGTGAAAGGTTGGCAAGAACCGTCTGACCTTCGTCGTACCCAAAGGTCACATCATCAAAGCGAACGTCTCCGGCAAGCGGGATCTTCTCGCCATCAGGCTTTTGCCATGCCCAGCATTCGTCGCCGGTATCGTAGCTACCGGTACGGACAAGAGTAACGTTTCCGTCGTCCACCTCGGGTGAAAGTTCCATGACACCAAAGATGCGCTCAGCACCGGAAAGAGCCGTCATGAGGAAGTTGCCAAGCTGCGTGAACTGATTGAACGGCATGGCGGCTTGTCGAACAAAGACCAGATACGAGGCGAGACTTGCCACATCGGCGTGTCCGTTAACCGCAAGAATGGCACCCACAACGGTGACCACGGCATAATTGATATACGTCAACGATACCGTGATAGGTACCATAGTGGCTACGTATGTCTGCGCACTGGTACCCGCAGCTCTCAGTTCCTCATTGTAGGCACGGAACCCCGCAAGGTTTGCCGCCTCGTGGTTGAACACTTTTACGACTTTAAGGCCGGAAATGCTTTCTTCGGCATAGCCATTAAGAGCCGCAAGCGACGTCTGCTGCGTAGCGTAATACGCTGCTGAACGTCCGCTTGAATAGCGCGCATATAAGACAATCAAGACATCAAAAGCTACAGTGATAATGGTCAGCTGCCAATTCAAAACAAAGAGCAGGATAAGCGTACCCACCATCTGAATAAACGCCAGGATAAGATTGGCAAAACTGTTGTTGAGTGCTTCGGAAATAGTATCAACATCATTGGTAAAGTAGCTCATAATGTCGCCGCGGGTTTGCCCGTCAAAGAATTTCAGCGGCAACGTTAAAATATGCTCAAAGAGGTCGCGACGAATGTCAAACACCACCGTCTGAGCAGCCCAAACCATGGTCTGTGTATAACCAACGCTCGTAAGGGCACCAAGCAGATACACGCCCGCCGTAAAAAGTACCAGGCGCGTAAAGCCGGATACATCTCCCGCACCAACGGCAGCAACAACCGGTTTGATCATATACGTGCCGAGAAGCGCAGAAAGACCGCTTATCGTTACGAGAAATGCCACAAGAAGGAGGCGCTTTTTTGCATGCCCGAGATACGTTACAAAACGGCGCAGCGTGTAGCCTACGTTTTTGGGGCGCACCGATGCTCCTCCGCGACTAGCCATGATGCACCTCCTCTTCCGCTACGACAGGTGCAGGCAACACGTCGTTCTTCTCGCCAGAAACCAAATCTTGAGCAGAATCATGATTCTGAGGATCAGAGCCATGTACCTGCGACTCATACAGCTCCCTATAGATAGGACTTTGGGCGAGAAGCTCTGCGTGCGTGCCCGTCATGTGCACACGACCGTTATCAAGGACGACAATCTGATCTGCCTCCATAACGGAATTTACGCGCTGAGCGATAATGATTTTGGTTGTACCTTTGAGACGCGCCAAACCGCTTCTGATCTTAGCGTCAGTTGCCATATCAACCGCGCTGGTAGAATCGTCAAAAATAAGAACCTGAGGGTGCTTCAAGAGCGCTCGCGCAATACACAGGCGCTGCTTTTGACCACCCGAGACGTTAACGCCGCCTTGACCCAAATCACCGTCAAGGCCACCGATGCGGTCGAGAAACTCATCCACGCAGGCAATTTTACATACCTCAAGCAATTCTTCGTCAGTTGCTTGAGGATTCCCCCAGCACAAGTTGTCGCGTACCGTGCCCGAGAATAAAACATTTTTCTGGAGCACCACCGCAACGGCGTCGCGAAGTGAGGCTAAATCATACGCACGAACGTCATGACCCCCTACTTCAACCGTGCCCGTCGTTGCGTCATAGAGACGGGCGATCAGCTGTACCAGGGTAGTTTTACCGGAACCGGTACCGCCAAGGATTCCGATAGTGGATCCGGAAGTAAAGGAAAGCGTAATGTCCTCGAGAACGTCTTCTTTGGCGTCAAAACTATATTTGAAAGAGACATCCTTAAACGCGATGGAACCGTCTGAAACCTTTGTCAGGCCATCTTGTGGAGACTTGATGACAGGTATCTCAGAAAGTATTTCGCCGATACGATGCACGCTGGTAATAGCGCGGGCGCACAACAGAAAAACACCCGAAATCATCATGAGCGAGTTCATAATCAACAGCACGTAGCTCATGAAACCCGTAAGTTCACCAACTCCAAGCGTACCGGCCATAATCATCCGGCCACCAAAAAGCAAAATGGCAACGTTTGCTACATACATGGCTGCCTGAAATGCCGGAACGTTCATAACTGACGTACCGAATGTACGTGTTGCCGTTTTGGCGTAAGCGGCATTAACGGTGGCAAAGCGATCGGATACAAAGCCTTCACGCACATAGGCTTTAATCGCACGGATGGCAGCAAAATCTTCCTGGAGCACCTCATTGATTTTATCCATCGACCCCTGCAGCGCTTGGTACAAAGGACTTACACGAGTCACAATAAAGAAGAGGCAAAGCGCCAAAAAAGGCAAAACGGCAAAGTAAACAAAGGCCAGTTCAGGACTCATTACACACGCCAAAAAGACACCCATAATCAGCATGATGGGTCCACGCATGAACGGACGCGTACCCATTGCAATGGCATTTTGAATGATGGTCACATCGGAGGTAAGACGCGTAACCAACGAGGAGGTGTCAAAACGATCGAGATTTGCAAACGCAAAGCCCTGCATGCAGGCAAACTCGTCCTCACGAAGACGCGCACCAAGCCCCATGGCCGCACGAGCCGAAAAGCGTGCATAACCAATGCCTGCACCCATGGCGAGAAGCGCAAAGGCAACCATGGCAATACCGTTGACAAACACGGTTTGCAGATTGCCGTGCATGATTCCCTCATCGACGATACGTGCCATCAAAAACGGAATGAACAGCTCAAGCACTGATTCCGCAAACACGCACAATCCCGACTTGATAAAGTCGGCGCGGTAAGCTCCAAAGTGGGAAGCCAGCACTTTGATGTCGGAAAGTGCTACGCCTTCTGCATGAGCGGTAGCGTTGGCACCGGCTGCAGCAACGTGAGCTGCAGTGACGTCGCCGGTAGCATCGGTGCCGCCGTTCTTCTCGGCAGACGAAACGCCCGCTCTATAAGAAGTATCTTTAGACACAATACTCTCCCCCTACAACGTGCGGAGAGATACCTCCTTTAGTTGATCGTCAGTCACAGGCGACGGCGCAGCGGACATAAGATCCGAGCCCGATGTTGTCTTGGGGAATGCCATGACATCACGAATAGAATCGGCGCCCGCCAGCAGCATACACACGCGATCGAGGCCAAGTGCAAAGCCGCCCATGGGAGGTGCGCCATAGGTCAGCGCCTCCATCAAAAAGCCAAACTGAGCCTCTGCACGCTCTTTGGTGAAACCCAGCTTCTCAAGAATGCGAAGCTGCAGGTCAGCGTTGTGAATACGCATGCCACCGCCGCCCGCCTCAAAGCCGTCCATCACAAAGTCGTAGGTATGGGAACCAATGGACAGAGGATCGGTGTCCAGAAGGTCAATCTGATCTTCATTTGGTTGCGTAAAGGGCATGTGCTCTGAGGCGTAGCTTTGCGTTTCTTCATCCCAGTGGAAAAGCGGGAAATTGACTACCCACAGGAAGTCATGTCCTTCGCGAGGAACTTCCAGTACGCGTGCCATGTGCAGGCGCATGCCGCCTAAAATCTCATCCGTCTCAAGACGAGCTCCCACCGCAAAGAGAATGAGATCGCCCGGTTGCGCTTCCATCTCTGTGCGCAAAGCATCAAGCTCATCTGCCGAGAAGAACTTGGCAATGGGACCGCCGACGCTGCCGTCCTCTCTATACGCAATCCACGCAAGACCTTTGGCTCCGAAACCTGCCGCAACTTCACCGAGCTTATCGATTTGTGAGCGCGGCCAAGAACCTGCTCCATGCGCATTGATGGCCTTTACATACTGCCCGTCGGTGTGCGCGGCTCCGCTAAAGAGCTTGAAGCTGGAATCTTGGAAGATATTGGACACATCATGAAGCTCCATGCCAAAACGAGTGTCGGGCTTATCGGTGCCGTAGGTATCCATTGCATCCCAATACTGCATCCGACGAAGCGGCGTCTGCATCTGAATTCCCATCTTTCCAAATGCATCGGAGAGGATGTCCTCAAGCTCAGACATCACGTCGTCTTGAGTCACAAAGGACATCTCCGTATCAACTTGGGTAAATTCAGGCTGACGGTCCGCGCGGAGATCTTCATCGCGGAAGCACTTGGCAACCTGGTAATAGCGCTCCACACCGCCAATCATCAGCAGCTGTTTTAAGAGCTGTGGGGACTGTGGAAGCGCATAAAAGCTGCCCCCCTGCATGCGTGAGGGTACGAGGAAATCTCGCGCACCTTCAGGCGTTGACTTAAAAAGCGCGGGAGTTTCCACCTCGGTAAAGTCACGCTTGTGAAAGGCTTCACGAAGCGCAAAGGTAAAGTCAGAGCGCAGACGAAGATTGCGAGCCATATGCGGACGGCGCAGGTCAACGTAGCGATACCTCAGGCGCAGGTCTTCGTTCACGTCAATGTGATTCTCAATTTGGAATGGTGGTGTCTGAGCGGTGTTCAGCACCTCAATCTCAGACGCTAAAATCTCAATCTCACCGGTTGCCAGCGATTCGTTCGTCTGACCTTCGGAGCGATGTTGAACGGTACCCGTGATGCAAACCGGCCACTCAGGGCGGATGCCCTCGGCCGTCTTAAATGCCTCAGGTGCCACGTCGGGATCAAACAGCACCTGTGTCAAACCCTCTCGGTCACGAAGATCCACAAAGACAAGGCCACCGAAGTCGCGACGGCGCCAAACCCAGCCGGTAAGCGTAACAACCTCGCCGATATTCTCGGCACGCAATTCTCCGCAGGTATGTGTGTGCATACTATGCTGATTGACGGACTTGAGCGAAATCGATTTTGATTGTGTCGTTGGCATGGCGCTTGAGTTGGATGTATCCACTAAAAATCCTCTCGTCTCTGCTGTCCTGTGTCAAATCGGACAGCGCTCAGCAGACGGCAAACGTGTGTAGACGGCACACATTTGCACCAAGATGACATTGTACTCCGCAAAGGTGACATCTTTGCGAGCAACTACTATATTGGTAACGGTTTTACGCGATTGTTACGTTTCCGACGGTTGCGCGATTGCTGCAACGGTTGCGTGATTGCGCCAACGGTTGCGTGATTACCGCAACGGATGCGCGTTCGTTGCATGGCGTAATTGCTGCAACGGTTGCACGTGCCGATTTTTCTGCCATGCCGAGAAGAACGAGGTTTTGCCATGCCATACAAAGCTGCAGTGTTTGATCTTGACGGAACACTTCTCAATACCATCGTTGACCTTGCATGGGCAACCAATTACGCTCTCAAACAATACGATATGCCCACCTATACGGTTGACGAGATCAAGCACCTCGTTGGCAATGGAGTTGCCAAACTTATCCACGATGCGGTGCCCGAAGGAACTCCGGATGAGCTCTGTCGGAAAGTTCTTGCAACGTTTAAAGAACATTATGCCGACCACAGCCTTGACACCACCGCCCCCTATCCCGGCGTGGTCGATGCCATCGATCGGCTTCGCGCTTCGGGCGTAAAGTGCGCTGTCGTTTCTAACAAACCCGACTTTGCCATCGCAGATCTTATGGACCATTTCTTTTTTGGTAAGTTCGACTTTGCCTTAGGTCAACGCGATAATCTTAAGCGCAAGCCTGATGCAGAGCCCGTTCATTTTGCGCTCCAACAAATTGACGTAGCTCCGGAAGATACCGTCTACATTGGCGATTCGGAGGTTGATATCGCAACCGCACAAAACAGCAATATGCCGTGTATTAGCGTTACTTGGGGCTTTAGGGACAAAGAGGTTCTTCTCGCCGCGGGAGCAACCACACTGGTAGATACCGCTGACGAAATGGTCAAGGCAATCCTTCTACCAGAGAAATAGCCCATAGGCAAGTGTCTGATACATGGCATACGTCTACCGTGTAAAAACCTACGCTTACCCGATGAATTAAAAACGTTTGAATATCAAAGCCTACTCGGCGGTATATTCAAAGAAAGTGCGTCCCACAGGATGGTTTTGCCGTCTACGAAGAAAGGATAGCATCATGGGTAAGAAAAGCTCTGAGGCACTTGAAATCTCTTACGAGGACCTGGTCAACTACCTGCACAATCATCATTCAATATATATGAAGGTTGGCAACCAGGTGTACTACCTCACAGACGTTAACTTTGAAGCATGGCGTGCACAAGACACCAGTATTCGTAATGCCAAGAATCACTTCGTTGATTGCTCTGAACTCGTTCCTACGGTTGATGAGTTTTTAAGCCTTCCTTTTGTTAACGGCAAAACTATCAAAGACGTATTCTCACATGCCACTTTCTATGCATCCGTCAAAGACCAGAAAGAGTAAGCACTGCGTAAGTTCGTTTACGTTCATTTGACTCGGTAAAGTCCGACCTTGTATTTCCAAGGCCGGACTTTTGCCGTAAATCCCACGTTTAGTGGTGGTTTGATTCACCACTAAACACCAAAATCGGCTAAAAACCACCACTAAACATCGTTTTTCCGGAAAAAATCACCACTAAACCCGTCAAATGGCACCGTTTTACAAAATTTTTATTTAGTGGTGGATTTCAGGAAGTAGTGGTGGATTTCAGAAAGCATGCTGAATTAACACGGTGGACTAGAATGCCGGATCTCAGCAGACCTCTCACGCGAGAAGAGCTGCGCAGGCGTTTCTCGCTCGCCCACAAACTCTTCTCGCTACCTCACGCAGTACATCTCACGTTGCGTACTGCGGCATCGCTCCTGGATACATGAGCTTTTCGCTATCCAATCCTCATTGCCCTTTAGGCTTCTGAACTTCCCTGACCTCGGCAATCTCAACCTCAGGAGAAACGGAGCCGGCCAGCTCGGGAATGAGCGGATTGTACTCGTTTTTGGTTGCAACGTCTTTTGCGGCCGTCTTTGCGTAGCGTTTGACCGCGGCGGACGCGCGATTGATAGCGGAAAGGGTACCTGCACCGGCAACGCAACCTCCCGGGCACGCCATACCCTCCAGCAGATAACCGGGATACTTGCCCTTCACGGCATCTTTCATCATCGCGCGACAGTTGTCGAGACCTTCTGCGGCCATGACCTTAACTTCCAGGTCGGGATGCTTATCGTGAATGGCATTCACCACTGCCGTGGCAACACCGCCGGAAACCGCAAAACCGCGACCGTCACGTGAGGATGCTTCAAAATCACTCTTGTCGTCAGCAAGCGACTCAAACGCAATGCCCTTTGCCTCCATCATGCCGGCAAGTTCCTCAAACGTCAGAACAAAATCAACCTCTGACTTAACGGAACGACGCATCGCCTCCAGCTTCTTAGCAGAACATGGACCCACGAACACGATCTTTGCTTTGGGATGGTTCTTGCGAATCAGGCGTGCCGACAAAACCATGGGAGTCAGCGCCATTGAAATGGCATCCGCATTGTCGGGAAACTCCATCTTTGCCATAGCTGACCAAGACGGACAACAGCTTGTTCCCATAAACGGAAGTTTTTCGGGAACTTCGTCCAAAAAGTCTTCGGCTTCCTGCACCGTACACATATCGGCACCGGTTGCAACCTCTTCAAGGCTTGCAAATCCAAGCTGCTTGAACGCTTCGCGGAGCTTGCCGACACCGCCCTTGCCAAACTGGCCCACAAACGACGGAGCCACCGTTGCAATGACCTCGTTACCTTGGTTGATAGCGGTAATAACCTGGAAAATCTGGCTCTTATCGGCAATGGCACCAAAGGGGCAGTTGACCAGACACTGTCCACAAGAAACACACTTCTCGTAGTCAATATCGGCTCGACCATGCTCATCAGAGCCAATGGCGTGCATACCACAAGCCTCGGCGCAGGGGCGAAGGTGATGCAGTATGGCATGGTAGGGGCAAACCTTTTCGCACATACCACACTTGATGCACTTCTCTTGATCGATAAAAGCTTTCTTGTCGACAAAGCTGATGGCGCCTTTTGGACAGATTTCTCGGCACGGGTGCGCAAGACAACCCTGGCAGGCGTTTGACACACGAAACACATTGTCTTCGCAGGCGTTGCACGCAAACTTGATGATGTTAATCAGCGGAGGCTGATAGTACACCTCAGGAATGGCCGCCTTCTCGATACCCTCCGAAAGCTGCTCGGGATGGTCGACACCCTGCATGGGCATGCCCATGGTCATGCGCACGCGCTCTCCTGCTACCGCGCGCTCCAAAAATACGCTTTCACGGTAGGTTGCAATCTCTCCCGGAACAATGGTATACGGAAGGTGCTCCATCTTGTGAGCCACTTCTTCGAGGGGCTTCTCGCCACTCTCGTACGCAAGTTTAGAAACCTCTCGAAACACCTTCCGGCGAATCTCCGTAAGGTTAGTGTACACACCACGCATGGTACCTGGCATGAAATCCCCCTCGCTTTGTCTTCGGCAATGTATCCCTCATACACGACCGATAAATCGTCTACCTGACCGTACGCACGTCACCGGTTGAAGCTAACTCAGTGTGCGCACAACGACTTTGACACATATTTCAGTATGACTGACTTTTACGGATTCTGCACGCTCCATCCGGTAAAACGCGACGGCCATTCCGTTTTCAACACAAGAGACTCGCCTGTCACCGGATGCACAAACGAAAGCTCATAGGCATGCAGCATAAGAGGCACCTGCGTGAAAGCGGCAGTCCTTGTGGAAGGGGCTCGTCCATACATGCTGTCTCTCGCAATCGGACCATACAGACCGTCTCCCACAATCGGAAAACCCAGGGCCGAGAAATGCACGCGGATCTGATGCTTTCTTCCCGTACCCAGCTCGGCAAGCATGAGTGATTGCGTGCTTTGACCTCGGCGTTGTACCTCAAGGCGGCGAACATGCGTCAAAGCTGCCTTTCCCGTCTTTGACACGCGCATCCGTCTTGCGTCATGGCGATCTCTTCCGATCGGCAGCGTAATGTCTTGCTCTCCTTCCGGAAATTCCCCTTTAACCACCGCAAGATAGGTCTTATGTACATTACGGCTTCGTATGAGCTCATCAAACAGCGGCTGAGTTTCTTTATCAAGCGAGAAGAGTACGATACCCGTAGTGTCCTTATCAAGACGATGCAATGCCTGTACATCTTGCGCCTGTTGCATACAACCATTGCTCTCAAGATAGACGCGGACGTGATCGGTAAGCGTTTCGGCGGCGCACATGCCAGCGCGTTCGCCCGCGTGCGAGGTACCGTCGCTATGGATGATGATACCTGCAGGCTTATTAACCGCAAGAATATAGCTATCTTGATAGATGATATCCATTAGACACTCGCCTCGGAAGTCACTTCGGAAAGCTGCTCTTTAAGCACCTCATCGAAAGATGTGATGGCACTCCACACGTGCTCGGCTTTTCTCCACGCAACGCTTACGGAATAGGTCATATCTTTACCAAGTTCTATAACACACAAGCCCGCATCCTGCGGTTTTGTAAACGTTGAAGCCACCAGCTCAGACGGCAAAAAGCAGGCACCTACACCACGCACGGCCAGTGCCATGAGGGTTTCCGAATTTCGAGACATGACTTTGATGTGCGGGTTAATACCCGCGCTTTCAAATGCCTGCCGAGCCAAATTGCCCGCAACATCACGCTTGCCCACCGTCAAAAATGGAAGGTCGGCAAACGGTGAAAGATTCGCGGTCTTCTCAACCTTGGCCACTATCGCATCGGCGTCGTTTCCATAGAGCTCACGCAAAAGGTCGTAAGCCACCACAAGCACGATCTTCTCGAGAAAAAGATCGTGGACCACCAAATCGTATGCGGGACCCGTAATGGTTGCCACCACCAGATCAAGTTGACCGCCCGACAGCCATTCTACCAGCTGGTCATTCTCCCCTTCATGCAATTCAATCGAAATGAGAGGGTGCTGTTTTTGAAAAGCCGCTATTGAGCGCGGCATGATGATGTGCCCGCGCGTTGCCGTTACTCCCACTCGCAGACGACCACGTTCATTACCTGAAATATCTCTGAATTCTTGGCGCATCGCACGCCTGGTTGCTTGAAACCGACGAGCATATTTCAGAAATTCTTCCCCTGCATACGTCAGCGTCAGTGGCACACTTCTATCAAGCAGCTTGGTGCCCAACTCTTTTTCGGTGTGGGCAATATTTGCCGAAAGAGTCTGCTGCGTCACATTAAGACGTTCGGCCGCTCGCGTAAAACTTCGCTCCTCTGCTACCGCTACAAAATAGTCCATAGTTTGAAAGTTCATGATATCTCCACCAAATACTATCTCAACCTCGTATTTTTTAAGTTTTCAGGAACCTTTCCATCGTTTTCCCAGTTCACATTAGCACAAATTTTACCTGTAATAATGACCAATGAAAACAGTTAGACATATCTTTTTTGAGCACGTACGCTATACCGTGAAAGGACAGATTTTTCAGGAAGTTGGTTGCATGACAGAATTTGTGATTATCGGTACCTTCGCCGTACTCCTTATTATCGGCACCGTCCTGTCTGTTCCCCTTATCTATACCTTACTTATGGGTTTTGCCCTCTTTTTTAGCTACGGTATTTCCCGTAGTATTTCCGCCAAAGCCCTCTTGCGCTCAGCGGCAAAATCTATTTGGGAAGTCCGGTCCGTTATTGCTCTTTTTGCCATTGTCGGTGCTATGAGCGCCGCATGGCGAGCCTCCGGAACCATTCCTGAGATTGTCAGCATTTCATCCAACCTGCTCTCACCCTCGGTTTTTGTACTGGCAACATTTCTTTTATGTTCCATGATGTCCATGCTCATCGGCACCGCTTTCGGAACCGCCGCCACTATGGGCATTATCTGCATGTCGATAGGCCGCGCCATTAATGCAAACGAGCTTCTCATTGGCGGAGCAGTGCTTGCCGGCAGCTACTTTGGTGACCGCTGCTCTCCTATGTCCACAAGCGCCATGTTGGTTTCACAGCTTACCGACACCAACCTGTCAAAAAATATCGGTCGCATGCTCCGAACCAGCGTGGTTCCCTTCATTATTGCCTGTCTCATCTATGTTGCATGGGACACGTTTATGGGTGGATCGGGTACCGTACCTGATGTAACTTCCATTCTTTCACGCGCATTTCGTCTTTCATGGGTCGCGCTCGCGCCTGCCATTTTGGTAGTTGTTCTTGCCCTTTTGAAGGTCGACGTCATTATTACCATGCTCTCCAGCCTCCTGCTCGCCTGCGGCATCTGTATCTTTGTTCAGCATGTTCCCATCCTGGAGCTCCCTCAGATCCTGCTTTTTGGTCTACGCGCTCCAGGAGCTACCGTCGCCAACATGGTCAATGGCGGCGGAGTATTCTCGATGCTGAATGTGGTATTTATCGTAGCTATTTCTTCAAGTTACGCAGGTCTTTTCCAAAGCACGCATCTGCTTCGACGTATGTGCGAGATGGTCGCTGACCTAAGCGATAAGTCAACACCCTTCTTGAGCATCCTTATTACCAGCATGTTTACTTCAATGGTCTCCTGTAATCAAACACTTGCCATCATGTTGACCAACAACCTTTGCGAGCATACGGAAAAATCTTCAAGCGCACTTGCCCTTGATATCGAGAATAGCGCCGTTATCTTGGCTCCTTTGGTTCCCTGGTCCATCTCAAACATCTCGGTACTTTCCGCTATTGGTGCGCCCTCCATGAGCCTTCTGGCAGCATCATTTTTGTATCTGCTGCCTCTGTGGTCGTTGGGAATTTCCATTTGGCTACACCACCGCCCCGAAAACATCAATTGCCGCCGCGCTCACTTACTTGGACTTTCTGCTGATGATGTGGCATCTTCTTCGCCGGCACAGACGCATCAAGGAGTCAATGTGGAGAAGTGCTTGGAAGTTCAAACAGCATAAGCAAAGGTTTTACTGTGTAGCCATACTAGATAGCTCCTTATGAACTTTTCAAGCGTTTTACTGTTTATTTTAAGCTTCAAGCTTTGCCTTTGCTTCTCTTCCCTTACTTCGCTCTGTCTTTAAAACCACCACTAAATAAAATATTTCCGAATTTCGCTGAATCTGCACGTTTAGTGGTGGTTTTTTCCGGAAAAACGATGTTTAGTGGTGGTTTTTCCGGGATTTGAGCGTTTAGTGGTGGTTTTTCCGGGATTTGAGCGTTTAGTGGTGGTTTGATTCACCACTAAAGAGCCATTTTTCCACGAAGTTAAATTTGCTCGTGCTTCTCATTAAATATATCGTCAGAATCGGCATACATCATTGTACCTCCACATCCACACTGCTGGAAAAATGTCGAGAAGGCCTTGGTTTAAAGTTAAGCATTTAAGAGATGAGGTTCTCTAACGAATCAGGTTGGTCGTGTGGGCCTCTGTCGTACAGATACTCATATTCCGACACCAACTTCACTCAAATCTCTAGGTAATTCTCGCCATTTGAGCCGGAAGTCTCAAGGCTACGCCAAGCGCTGACGTACCTCTTCAACAAGTCGATCTGCAGGAACCTGTATCTGCTCGTGAGTTGTCATGTCTCGAAGAGTCGCCACCCTTGAAGCTACCTCATCGGGCCCCAGCACCACACAAAGTTTTGCTTCCAACTTATCCGCCTGCTTAAACTGAGCTTTGAGAGAGCGGCCTGTGCGATCGGCTTCCGTGCGGATACCGGCACCACGAAGTGCAAGCACGACAGAAAATGCCTCACGCGCTTCTTCGGCAGAAGTAGTTGCAACGTACACGCAACAAGGAGCTGCGATATCCGTTTCAATGCCCTGCTCCGCCAGCGCCAACATGATGCGCTCAAAGCCGACGGCAAAGCCAACGCCCGGCGTAGGCTTTCCACCTTCAAGCTCCATAAGACCATCGTATCGGCCGCCACCACCGATGGCACCGACGCCCGCATCCAACGCCTCAACCTCAAAAACGGTGCGCGTGTAGTAATCGAGACCGCGCACCAGCGTTGGATCTTCAACATACGCAATACCAGCTGCATTAAGATATGCCTTAACCTGCTCATAATGTGCTCGGCAGTCGTCGCAGAGATTATCGGAAATGAGAGGCGCGTCTTTCATGACGGCTTGACAGCTCTCGTTTTTACAGTCAAAGGCACGGAGCGGATTGATCTCGGCGCGCTCAATGCAGTCGTCACACATGTGGTCTGCATGATTAAGAATGAACCGCTTGACCTTCTCGCGATATGCCGGACGGCATTCAGCATCCCCCATGGAATTAATCATGAGTTTCAGGCGAGATGTATCAAAGCCCAGCTCTTTAAAGAACTGCATGAGCATGATGATGGACTCGGCATCAGCGGCGGGATCCGACGCACCAAGCCACTCAACACCTACTTGGTGGAACTGACGAAGCCGCCCCTTTTGCGGGCGCTCCCCGCGAAACATGGCTTCGGCATACCACATCTTGGCCGGAGCGGCTCCTTGCGGCACAAAGTTATGCTCAACTGCCGCACGTACGACGCCGGCGGTTCCCTCAGGACGCATAGCCATGCGCTGGCGGGGCTTCAATCCCGCCTCACTGCCCGAGGCCAGCAAATCTTCCATAAGCGCACCGGAAAACACACGGAACATCTCTTTGCGCACGACATCGGTAGACTCACCAATGCCATGGACAAAGGTATCCACCTGTTCTATGGCCGGTGTCTCGATGCGATCAAATCCATACGTACCAAATAGATGACGCGCTATATCTTGCATACGCTCCCACGAGCGCATATAGCCGCCATACAAATCCTCGGTACCCTGAATTCGCTGCCCCATGTGTCCTCCTGTCATAATTCACAGATGGTGAAAGTATACCCGCATACAAAAATGGTTGCATAAAAGATCGCTTCATTTTTCAATAAATTACGACAGGATTCGATAAATTACGCCGGGAGACTTGTTTTTTAATTCCTATAATTTAGTATGAATTAGTCAACCTTCGGGTATGACTCAATCGCCATACATGTGCACTAACCGACCCAGGGTTTTGTGCATAACGATACGGGAGAGATATATGACAGATGAACTTCTCCGCATAAGCGGTATTTCTGCAGGTACAGAGGACAAGCCCATCCTGCATGACATTAACCTTACAATCGGCCTTGGTGAGACCCATGTGCTTATGGGGCCAAACGGCGCAGGCAAATCAACGCTTGGCCGCGTTGTTATGGGAGATCCAACGTATCACACCACCTCAGGCACCATTCTGTTTGACAACCAAGACATCACGGACTTTTCTCCCGATAAGCGCTCGCTTGCCGGTATTTTTCTTTCCTATCAGTCACCTGTCGAGATTCTCGGTGTGCCTCTCTATTCTTTTTTGCGTACCATTACGCAAATGCGTCCGGAGCTCAAAACAACCGCTCGCAATTTCCGTAAGCGCGTCGGAGAAATTTCCGACCGGCTTGAGCTTGACCAGAGCTTCTTGATGCGTGAGCTGAACGTAGGCTTTTCAGGTGGCGAGAAGAAAAAGATTGAGATGCTCCAACTTCTGCTTCTGCAGCCAAAGCTTGCCATTCTTGACGAAACCGATTCCGGCTTGGATATTGACGCGCTTGCAGTCGTTTCTCGTGGTATTGAGGCCTACCGCACGTCCTGTAATGGCTCGCTGTTGGTCATTACCCACAATACGCGCATTCTTGAGCGCCTTGATGTGGATCGTACACATGTCATGGTTAAAGGTCATCTGGTAGCTGATGGTCCGGCTTCCCTTATTGACGAGATTAATCGCAGCGGGTTTGAGCAGTTTGAGAAAGACGTGGCTACAAAAGAGGAGAATGGCGAAGTTTCCAAAGGCGGTGTCAGCGAGTGAGCGAGAAAAAGCGGTCTCAGGTCGCTGATATTAACCGCTCCCTGTATGACTTCACCAAGTCCGAAGAGGGCTACGAGCGTTACGCAGACGGCCTCACGCCAGAGATTGTACGTACCATTTCAGCAAAAAAAGACGAGCCGGAATGGATGCTTCAGTTCCGACTTTCGGCGCTGGAAACCTATCACACCCGCGACATGGCATCCAACTGGGGTCCGTCCATTACCGGTCTTGATATGGATCATATTTCCACGTACGTCTCGCCAAAGACCAAGCAGTCAAACAACTGGGATGATGTTCCCGAAGACATTCGCGACACCTTTGAGCGTTTGGGCATCCCCAAAGCGGAAGCGGAGAGCCTCGCCGGCGTAGGGGCGCAGTACGATTCCGAGATCGTCTATCACAACATGCGCAAAGAGGTTGCCGAACAGGGCGTTATCTACACCACCATTGAAGATGCCTTACATGATCCCAAGTGGGAGCCGGTGGTCAAGCAGTACTTCGGTACCCTCATTCCTCCCGCCGACCACAAATTTGCGGCACTTCACTATGCCGTTTGGTCGGGCGGATCCTTTGTCTATGTGCCCGCCGGCGTGAGCCTTGACTATCCGCTGCAAAGCTATTTTCGCCTGAACGCACAGGGTGCCGGACAATTTGAGCATACGCTCATTATTGTCGAGAAGGGCGCAGACCTGCACTTCATTGAAGGTTGTTCCGCACCGAAATACTATGCCGCCAATCTTCATGCAGGAGCCGTTGAGCTTTTTGTTAAAGACGGAGCAAGACTTCGTTATTCGACCATCGAAAACTGGTCCAAGAATATGTACAACCTCAACACCAAGCGCGCGCTCGTTGGCTCCGATGCCCGCATGGAGTGGGTCTCCGGTTCTTTTGGGAGCCACGTCTCGTATCTCTATCCGTCTACCATTCTCAACGGCGACCGCTCCAACTGCGATTTTACCGGCATTACCTTTGCCGGTGCCACCCAGGATTTGGATACCGGCTGCAAGGTCATCATTAACGGCGCCGACAATACGGCATCGGTTGATACGAAATCCATCTCCAAAGACGGTGGCGTCAATACCTTCCGCTCTGCCGTTACCATTGGGCGCAAAGCTGCCAATGCACGCGTATCCGTTTCTTGTCAGTCACTCATGCTGGACGACATCAGCCGTTCGGACACCATCCCCGAGATGGACGTGAGAAACGCTACCGCACAGGTTGGACATGAGGCTACCATCGGTCGCATTTCTGACGACACCATCCTCTATCTTATGAGTCGTGGCTGCTCTGAGGCTGAAGCACGCACGATGGTGGTAAATGGCTTTGCAAATCCCGTTTCAAAGGAACTTCCTATGGAATATGCCGTTGAGATGAATAATCTCATCAAACTCGAGATGGAAGGGGCGATTGGCTAATGACTGTGCATACAGCCGAACATATCCGTATTAAATCCGCCAACGTTCCCCCTGCGCAAACATGGAACCGTCTTCGTGCCAACTCTCTTGCACTGACCGTCCCAAAAACGCCTGATGCGGGAACGGTATATCTTCCGCTCCCCCGTCTCTTTGAACGTATTGAGTGTGGCATGGGGCCCGAAGTTACCGACTACATAGACTCGCAAGTCTTTGAGGCCACCTACCATGAGGTTCCTGCTCACACCACGCGTAAAGAGCCGATTGTCATCTCCGTCTCAGCCGCCGCAAACGAATGCACCAATACCGGCGTTATGGTACGCGAGGGTGCGGAAGCAACCATTGTCGTTGTCGCACGCGCTGGCGAGAAGAACACCGAGACTGCAGCCGATAACACCGGCGCAAAAGCCAATGCGGAAGCTGACGCTCCGGCAACAAGCGCCGCACTCGTGCGTATCGTTGCAGAGAAACACGCACGCATACATCTTGTGGAAATGCTCGGTGTTGACGATGACCAGCAACATCTTGAAAGTGTCGGCATTGAAGCTCATGAAGATGCCGTTTGTGACGTGCGCCAATACGCACTTGGCGGAGGCGGCGTCGGCATGGGACTTGCGGTCAACCTTGTGGGCAACCGAGCTCGCCTTGATCTGAACAACCGCTACCATGCCTGCCATGAAGAACTTCTCGACATCAACCACGTTGCTCGTATGCGCGGATGCGCAACGCGTGCGGAAATTGCCGAATCGGGAATTCTGAACGATTCTGCGCGTAAAACTTTGCGCGCCACCATCGACCTTATCCACGGCTCAAAAGATGCCAAAGGCAACGAGGCCGAAACGGTGCAGATTTTAGGCGATGGCGTTGTCAATAAAACCATGCCGGTCATTCTCTGTGACGAGGATAACGTCGCCGGCAACCACGGTGCCACCATCGGCTCTGTCTCCCCCGAGCAGATTGAATATCTGCAGGCTCGCGGTCTTTCTCGCCACAAAGCAGAGCTCCTTTTTGTGCGCGCCCTCTTTGAAGACGCCATCATTCATGCACCCGAGGCACTCTCTCACGCCGTTGCGGTTGAGCGTGCCGAGAAGGTCTTGGGGGCCGACGTTGCTCATGACTTTGACGATGCCACCGAGGCAACCTTTGGAGGCGACAGGGCATGACAACTGACCGTTTGAGCTCATCAGAACTGACCTCCTCAGAACTGACTGAGATTACCAACAACCCCTATAAAAAGGATTTTCCTCTTCTGGCACAAAATCCTGAAATTGCGTATTTGGACAGCGCTGCAACTTCTCAGCGCCCCAGTAGCGTCATTGAAGCGCAGAAACACTTTTACGAGGCCATCAACGCAAACGCCCTGCGCGGGCTCTACCGTCTTTCCGTTGATGCAACCGCTGCCATCGAGGATGCTCGCAAGGCTTTGGCGCGCTTCATTGGAGCGGTAGATGCCGATGGCACCCCACGTGACTGCGAGATTATTTTTACACGCAATACATCGGAATCGCTCAATCTCGTGGCATCAAGCCTTGGGCGTCTTGTGCTCAAGCCCGGCGATGACGTTGTCATTTCTATCATGGAGCATCACTCCAACATCATCCCCTGGCAGCAAATTTGTGCTCAAACCGGTGCTCGCCTTGTCTATCTGCGTATGAATGATGACTTTGAGATTACGCAAGAAGAAATCGAATCAAAAATCACCGAGCGCGCAAAGATTGTTTCGGTTACTCAGGTATCCAATGTCCTCGGAGTTTCCAACGACATCTCTGCCATTGCAAGGCGCGCGCATGCTATGGGTGCGTATATGGTAGTCGACGCCGCTCAGTCAGCACCCCATCTTCCCGTTGATGTTCGCACGCTTGATTGCGATCTTTTGGCCTTCTCGGCGCACAAGATGTGTGGCCCCATGGGCATCGGCATCCTATGGGGAAAGGCCGACATACTTAACCGGATGCCTCCTTTCCTTACCGGCGGCGAGATGATCGATTCCGTTACGGAAACCGGTGCCGTCTGGGCTCCCATCCCAGAGAAGTTTGAAGCGGGTACTCAAGACGGCGCAGGTATTTGCGCTACCGGAGAAGCCATTGCGTACCTTGAAGGATTGGGTATGGCAAACATTGAGAGGCGAGAAGCACTTCTCGCCCATTATCTCACCGAACGCCTTAATGAGCTGGACTTCATTGATATCATTGGACCGCAAGACGGCGCAAGACACGTCGGAGCCGTCTCCTTTAACGTGCGTGGTGTACATCCACACGACGTTTCGTCCATTCTTGACATGGACAACGTGTGTATCCGCGCCGGTCATCACTGCGCCGAGCCGCTTCTCACGGAGCTTGGTCAATCCAGCACCTGTCGCGCAAGTGTGGCATTCTATAATGACGCATCCGACATTGACCAACTTGTTTCCGGACTTGCACGCGTCTGGTCTATCTTTAATGGCAACTAGACTGTAATGGCAACTAAGCTGTAATGGCAACTGGGCTGGCTGAGGGAGAGCTAAACTATATGTCTGGTAACGACCTTTATAACGCAGAATTTATGGATCACGTCTCGCATCCTGACTATAAGTATGAGATGGAGCATCCAACCTACACGCATGAAGGCGTCAATCCTTCTTGCGGAGATGAGCTGACGTTTTCTGTTCGCCTTGCCGATGACGGCACCATTGCCGAGGCCGCATTCACCGGTCATGGATGCGCCATCTCGCAGGCAAGTGCCGACATCATGAGCGATCTTATGGTTGGTCGCACACCCGCGGATGCCATTGACCTCTGTCAACTCTTCGGACGTATGATACGTGGCGAGGAGACCGACGATACCGTGCTGGAAAAGCTGGAAGATGCCAACCTCCTTCACGACATTGCCCATATGCCCGCTCGTGTGAAATGCGCTGAGCTTGCATGGCGCACGCTGGAAGAAATGCTTGAGGCGCAACAGCAAGGCAACGGCGCAAGTGAAGCTGGTTCTCGATTAGGCAGCGTAGGTGCTGGCTCTCAGGCTGACGGCGGTGCAGCTGTCGCCCCCCAGTCCACCAGCGCAAAAGCTGCTCCTGAAGGCGGTAAGTAGCCATGGCGAACATGTTCTCCACAAAGGGCATGTATGCGTTACGTGCTATGGCGGATTTAGCCGTACATGACGGTTGGGTCTCACTTGGCGACGTTTCCGAGCGTCAACATATCTCACGTAAATACCTTGAACAGGTCATTTCTCTTATGCACAAGGCCGGCTATGTTGAATCGCTGCGCGGAAAAGGCGGTGGATACCGGCTCACACGCAAGCCCGAAGAGTACACGCTTGGCGAGATTTTACGTGCCACCGAAGGAAATCTTGCTCCGGCATCTTGTCTCAATTGCACAAATGAGACGCTCTGTCCTCAGATGGGGTCTTGCACCACCGTCAATATCTGGCGTGATCTTGGCAAAATGACCTCGAGCTTTTTGGATAGCAAAACCCTCGCCGATATTGCGCGGCATGAAGGGAATATACAAGCGTACTAAAAACTTACGGTACTGATCGGGCACCTGCGTTTCTCTTTGCGTCCCTTAACACCGCAGCCAGGCGACTACAGAAACTTCATGCTGCACGTTCTTCTCGCTGTTTTCAAAATCTGCTCACATTTGCTCTTTTGCAGAGCTGCCGGAAGTGCCCGAACTTTGTAGTACTGTCGGAACTTTGTAGTGCTGCCAAAAATGCGCCAAGTATG
>ERZ772962.63-NODE-63-length-60260-cov-5.536832_pt1 | contig 60260 bp, 61 predicted proteins | sample MGYA00580676_ERZ772962 | MGnify/ENA primary metagenome ERZ772962 (study PRJEB29015, sample SAMEA2738049) | human oral metagenome | biome: human oral; feature: human-associated habitat; material: saliva | place: China | collected 2230 ...
TCGGATTATGGTGGTTATCAAGTCATACGCCTAGACTTCAACCCAAACTCACTAATAGTGGGGCGCATATTTGTTTTCTCTGGGCATCATGTTCACCCTTGGTCGAAATTAGGTAGGTCTTAAAAGTTAAATTCTGAAAACCGTCTGACTTGGTCCCATTATCTCTGACCGCTGCCGAATAAAGATTCATATCAAGATTATCTGGCAACTAAATTTTGTATTGCATTGATAATATGATCGACCTCCTCAACTTATATCTAACCCTCGGTCCCTATTAATACCACTTTTCGAATAGTCTTTCCTTTAATATAGCTGGGTTTGTAGGGGAAAGGAAATGATAGAACTTGTATTAATTGTACTATTCACGAAATGGGTTGTAAAGGCATTTATGTCTTCTATGCTTATCCGTATTCAATAAAGCTATGAAACACGCAAAAAAACGACCACCCTTACCAGAGTGATCGACTAATCAAGTGTTTGATTATAGTGAGGCTGGTTAAGCCTAGTTTGAGTTTGCTTCTTCTGAGCTACTACTGACTGCTTCTTCCGCCACTTCTTGGCTGGCTTCAGCAAGGTCTTCTGCCTTTTCCTGGACAGTTTGAGCACCTTCTGCGACCGCGTCCTTGGCGTCATCGGCTACTTCTGCGTATGGCGATTGCCTATGTCGGGCTATACCGAAATATGCAGGATCTCGTAGACATTCATACCTTGAATTTGATCCGGCAAGTTTTGGAAGAAATAATATTCTGAGCATTCCCATTTATCGGGGTTATAGATTAATAAGCGGGCTGCGTCCTGGTCAGTGTCGCAGGAGAAGGTCAATTCCTGCATGGTGGCTGACTCTGGGATAGCTCTTTTGAGCTCTATGCAGTATCGCGCTGACAGGAAATCCTCACTTCTTTGGAAGGATAAGGGAACCCCAATGGGAATCTGTTGCCAGCCAAAAGACTTGAGAATGTTGTCGTAGAAGCCCTGCCAAATGAATTGGTTCATCCCCTCTACCCCACTCCACAAATAGAGGGGCGCGTATTGATTTACCTGGGCATCATGTTGGCCCTTGGTCGCAATCAGGTAGGCCTTAAAAATTAAATCCGGAAAACCATCTGTCTTAGTCCCATTCTCTCTGACCCGCTGCCGGATAAGATTCATATCAAAGTCATCTGGTAACTGAATTTTGTATTGCATTGATAACATGGTCGTTCACCTCAACTTATATCTAACCTTCGGTCCCTATTATTATATCGCTTCTCCAATAGTCTGTCATTTAATCTAGTTGGGTGCCCTAGTTGATAGTCAAGTCTTCCTAGTCAAAAAAATCGACCACCCTTACCAGAGTGGTCGACTAATCAAACGTTTGATTATAGTGAGGCTGACTAAGCCCGGTTTGAGTTTGCTGCTTGTGAGCTACTACTGACTGCTTCTTCCGCTACTTCTTGACTGCCTTCAGCAAGGTCTTCTGCCCTTGCTTGGATAGCTTGAACGCCATCTTGAGCAAGGTCCTTAGCCTCTTGAGCTAGCTCTTTTGCGTCCTCAGTCGCCTCTTGGCCTGCCTCAGCAAGATCTTCTGCCGTGTCTTCAGCCACATGTGCTGCTTCTTCTGCAGCTTCTTCGGCTACATCCTTGGCTTGATCAGCTGTATCCTCGGCTGCATCTTTGGCCTGCTCAGCACCGCCACTAATGGCGTCCTTGGCCGCCTCAATGCCTTGGCCTACTTTGCCTGTCACCGCAGCGATACCACTGCCAATCCCATCTTTGGCTTTTTCCAAGGTATGGGAGGCAAATTCGCCTGTGCTTTCAGCCATATGGGTTACATGATCTTGCAGACTGACAGAATCAGCTTCTTGCTTGGCTTGAGTCTTGACTTCAAGGACCTTGAGATTGACATCAATCACGCTAAGGCCTGTCATGTTCCGAATGACATCGATCACTAAATGCTTGATGTCATGATATAAATCAGAAACGTTTTTCTTATATTCTGCGATGACATTTAAGTCTACACGCGCCTTTTCCTTACCAAGCACTAGCTTGACGCCACTGGTAAACTTGTCGGTGTTGACAATCTTGCCCGCTATGTTAGAGAAGAAGCCACCGTCAACTGCCAAGAGGCCGTCAACATTGGCTAGCGCCTGTCCAATCTGCTTTTTGATCGCTTTGCGATTGTAAGACTTGCCAGCAGGACTTGGATTGAGTGTCTTATCTGATGTAGGTTGATTATTTGACATACCCTATCCCCTCTCTACTTTTATTTGCGAGTATTTTGAAGATACCAACCAGCTGCTGCGCCAGTTCCTACAAGCGCGACAACAAAGATGGTTCTGAAAAACCCGATATTCAAAATGACAGTTGCCAAGCCAAGGCCAATGGCCCCTCCGAGAATAGGATAGGGTAGGTTTTTGATTTTCTTCATCATAAGACTTACCCCTAGTTCTCTAAGTTTTCTTGTGGCTGAGCTTCAAATGCTTGAGCTTTTTGGCTAGTTCGCTCTGCTGCAGTATTCAATACCTTCACATTGAGATAAATATTATGGTTCAAGCCCAAGTAGGAATTGAGGCCATTAATAATTTCCTTTTGTAAAGCGTTTGTTCTATTGACAACGTCGACCCCTTGGTTAATGTCACCCTTAACGGTTACTTCACACTTTTTCTTGGTGAGTTTGACCTTAACTTTAGGAGAAGCCATGTAAGAGGCGGCTGCAATAGCCGACTTCACATGGCTTACGATCGCTGATTTTTTAAGTGTCAACCGTCCATTTGCCTCCGACAAGACCACTTGGGTGTAGTCTCGCGGATAGAACAAGATGACAAGTATCGCAATGAGTGTCGCAATGGTCAGGACGAGAGATAACCAGAAGATTGCCTGGTTATAGTAGTACCCGAATGAAGACAGTTTGTTGAGGTACTCTCCTATCCAATCAAGATTGACATAGGACTGATTACGATACAAGTTAATCAAAAATAGAACAAGCGGTGGAATACACAGTAAGATGAGCAGAGATTTTTTAATTCGTGACATGATAGTCTCCCTATACTCTATTTAATGTTATGTACCTGCTTGAGTTTCCTATCGGTTGCTTAAGCCTTTTTGCCAAGTAGTGCAGATACGACTGCTACGACAACTACGGCACCTAATACAGATGGGATTAAAGCCATACCTGCAAGGCTAGGACCCCAAGACCCGAGGAAAAATTGACCAACAGAAGAACCTACTAAACCAGCAAGTACGTTAGCCACGATCCCCATTGAACCGCGTTTTTTAGTGAGGCTACCGGCTACTAAACCGATCAAGCCACCTACGATAATAGACCAGATCATGATATTGCTCCTTTCGTTCAGAATTGAAATGTAAGGACTAATTTCCGCCTTACATCTTCAACCTTATCACAGAGAACTTTACAAATCAAGTTCAATATTCTTGTTCACTCTTTACCATTTTGACAACATTAGATTCTAAAATTTGAAACTAATTTAATTAATTTCACAAGTTGATACACCAAAAATCAAGCTACAGCTCATAATTCGATTGCCTTTATATTAGTTTATATGACATATTTACTTATATCGTTCTAATGGTCGTTTGATTTTTATGTGAAATCAAATTAGAAAAAATCAGTCTTAGGACCGATTTTTAGCTAAAGCACTTTCCAATCAAAATTTTCTGTGCTATACTAAGGTCATCAAATGAAAAGGAGGACATTAAGATGTCTGATTTATTGAAAGATTTGTCTAAAAAAGCTGGCGAATTTGGCGAAAAAGCCATGGATGTAGCTGGTGATGTCTTTGAAAAAACCAAAGAAGTAGCAGGTAACGCATTCGAAACAGCTAAAGATGTAGCGGGCGATGTTGTTGAAAAAGCTAAAGAACTTGGTGGCGCAGCTAAAGACAAAGCTGAAGACGTTGCAGATGCTGCAGCTGACAAAGCTGAAGACGCTAAAGACGCAGCAGCTGATGTTGCTGAAGCGGCAGCTGACAAGGCTGAAGACGCTAAAGACGCGGCTGGCGAGGCATTACAAAACGCTGGCGAAGAACTCGAAAACTAATTCGATTTCGCAAAATAAAAGAGAGGCACTCTGCCTCTCTTTTTTTGTATGAATTAGCTGAATGATTGCTTCATATAGCCTATCGCTTGCCCCACTCCCTATGCCTGGCTCTCTTCTTTCCTTGCTGTCAACCCGCGCAAGGCCAGAAAAACTAGCATTGAGATCAGCGTGAAGGCTATCCAGGTCTTACTAATGCCGATCAGATCTGACAGGTAGCCGTTGACGGTTAGGAGCAGACTGGACATGAGGGCTTGTAAGGAATAGAAGGAAGAGACAAGCGAGGTCCGCAGGTGATCCTGCTTGATGAGCTTTTCGTGGATATAGGTGATAATCATCGTCCCATTAATGCCTACTAAAAAGACGTGGAAGAGGAATAAATAAAGGAAGACCGGCAGATAGAAGCTGATTACCAGGAGGGTCACCACATCTAGCAGGAGGACCCGGTCAATTAAGGCCACCATATCCAGCTTCTTCTTCAAGAGAACCTTGCTGAGGAAGAGGTTAGATAGAATGGTGGAGACCCCTATCCCGATGATATAATAGCCCACGATGTATTCCTGCACGGCATCCCCCAGGATGACCTGCCACTGGTTAGAAGGTCCTAGGTCCAAGACGGCCGGGATAGAAAACATGATGAAGTAGAGCAGGATGCGGCTGTCTTTGAGCGCTTCTAATAGGTTGACCACGGTTTCTCGGTAGACCTGCTTAATCTGGCCCCAGTGGTTCTGACGCGGGCGCGGCTTGAAGACATTGGGCACCAGCTGCACATAGACCAATAAGCCAATCAAGATGGCCGATGCCACATAGAATGGAATGGCCGGGTTGTCTTTGCCCAGTAACTGCGCGCCAACAAAGCCGGACAAGAGGCCGAAGAATGGACCGATGATTTTTAGGTTAGAAAATACTTGCGCGATATCGTAAGGCGCATTGGCTTCCTTGATTTCATTGACAATCCAAGACTGCAGGGTCCCAGAGCTGAGGGAGACGGCTAAGCCGGTTAAGACAGCCGTCAGGATCAAGACGACAAGGTTGCGGGTCCCTGCCATGAAGAATAGGCCAATGGCCCGCAGGAGAAAGGACAGGGACATGACCCGCTTCTCCCCGATAGAATCGACCAAGATCCCACTGGGAATCTCGGCGACCATGGTGGTAGCCGTAAAGGTAGCTAAGAGCAGGCCAATCTCGGTCATGGTGTAGCCTAGGTAGATCAAGAGCAGGTAGGTCAAGGAGACAAACATCTGCTCCGCGATGGTCTCCACCGTCATAATCAAATAAAAATTCTTAATTTTCCAATTCATGGGCTGCCTCCGTCTGAGGCGCTTGCCCTACTTGGGGATTGAGCTGGTAAGACTTACCGTAGTTATCCCGGATCAGAAACTTGTAATCCACCAGATATCTCCGCATGGTCGCGAAATCCTCGTAGACTTCCTTGATCCGTTCATTGAGCTCAGGTTCGGTGAATTCCTGGGCATATTGCTGCAAGTGTTGATAGATATATTGAAAGACTTCTAGTCTATTTTTTTGTTTGCGCGGCAGGACATAGAACCTACCATCTCTCATATAGCGCGAAATACTCTCTTCAACCATGCTTTGGCCTCCTCTGTTTTCAATAAAATGCTACTTGTCTCTATTCTATATGGCATTCTGCTAGATGGCAAGGGAGAGCGACAGTTGCCAGAAGCTAGAGCTAAATTTTTGCGCTAGAAAATAGCCACCGCTAGGTGGCTATTTGTTTTGTATTAGCTTAGCAACTGGTTGACCCTATCCTGCACGGTCTGATAATCATACCCCGCTTCAGTCAGCTCTCTAACCCGATCTTCCCCATTGCCATACTCGCCCCGAATCACATCCCAGGCTACCGCAGTAATGAGGTCGTCACTTGGTGTGGTGTCTTCCGATGATGCGGGGGCTGGCTCCTGACTACCCTGATCATACCTTGGTCTGGCGTAACCCGCAATGGCCTCATGGTTCCAGTCATAGTAGGCGCGAGCTACACGGCCGTTGTAATTGCCTTCTAGGGTGCTAATGGAACCATCTGCTTGGACTCGCTCGACAATGCCAATGTGGTCGACAGGTCCGCCATCAAAATTGAAGATGACAATGTCTCCTGCTTGGGGCCAATCTTGCCCTAGCCAGATGCCTTGTTCCTGGAACCAGGCTAGGTGGCGTGGGACACCGCACTCTCGGCCGATTAGATGGCTGATGCCTGCTTCATCTCCACATACGGTGACAAAAATATCGCACCAGTCGTCTCCGTATTGGACTTGGTAGCCTACAGGGATAGGACTGACTGAATTGTAGGCGTCTACCATAGCGAGGTGGTCGTCCGACCATTGACTGGTGCCTAGGTAACTCTGGGCAACTCTGATCAGTTTATCGGCCTGTCCCATGGTCGTCACCGCCCTTCTTCCAATAGTCTAGGCTGGACTTCTGAATGAGTGCGCCTAGGAAGACAGCGACTAGGTTAATGGTGGCCACTAGTTGACTGGTAGGCGCCCAGGCATAGAGGTCGCCCAAGCCTGAAGCTAGGACGGCCAAGGCGGGCAGGAAGATTAGTACTAGCCATTTGAGCGCATCATAATATCGGTTTTCTAAGTTCATTTACTTACTTCCTTTCTTCTAGTAGGGTCTCAATCTTGGTTATGCGCAGATCCATTGAAGCTAGGCGGTCGTCGATGGTCTTGACCACTAGCTTATTCGCCTCAATCTCTAGCTGCATCTCATCTATGCGGAGGATGAGGCTCTGGATGGCAGTAATGAGGTTGACTAGCTTGCTAATCAGGGTGATCACTGCCACCGTTGCCGATGCCAAGCCTCCAATTTCTAATAAGCTCATCCGGCTCATCTCCTCTCTTTATATATGAATAAGGGACCCGCTCCACGGGTCCCCTGCACCTACGGTGCTTGTTAGTTCTCTGCCTTGTAGATTTCTTCTACGGATCGTGTCACCATGTTGGCGTTCTTGGCGCTAGCATATTGGTCGACGCTGTCCTTCTCGAAGATGTTCTTGGCCACGATGGTCTCCATAGCGGACTTAACCGTGTTGGCATCTAAGTTGTCCTTGGCGTGGGCTAGACTGATCTTCTTGGACTTGCCGTCGGCTGCCTTGAAGTTGAGGTCTAGCTTCTTGGTTGTTTTGACTTCTGCCATTGTGGGTGGCTCCTTTCTTCTAATTTAGTGAGTAGTTGCTAGGCCTAGTTGTAGGCGTAGACTTCAGTGACTTTGGTTTCAGTGATTGGGTGCTTAACCAGTGTCCCCACTGCATCGCGCACCGCCGTCACATCTTCAGTAGAGGCGTTAGCCACCACATGACCTAGGCTGACGTTCTCCTTCTTCTTGTTCTCGTCGATAGAGGTCATTTGGAGGGTGCCCTTAACGAATGATCGTGCCATTGTAATTCGCTCCTTTGCTTTGATTTGTAGCTACATATATAAATAGGGTCTGAGCGCCCCCTTTCTACGTGCTCACTTAGGCACTACTTGTCTTTTTCTAAAAGAATTATCGTGAGCCTGGCCTGGTTCCTTGCAAAGCTCCCAGTTTTCTGACCTATTCCTTAGTTTCTGACCGAGCCAGTGGGCCACTAGCTCATGGCAAAACCCCGGTTCCTGCCCTTTTCCTCAGTTCCCGGCCTAGCCAGTGGTCCACTCTCCAAAGTGGGCCACTAGCTCCTGACAAAACCCCGGTTTCTGCCCTTTTCCTTAGTTCCCGGCCCAGCCAGTGGTCCACTCGAAAAAGTGGTCCACTAGCTCCTAACAAAACCCCGATTTCCTGCCCTTTTCCTCGGTTTCTGTCCGAGCCAGTGGTCCACTCGAAAGAGTGGACCACTAGCTCCTACCAAAACCCCGGTTTTCTGCCCTTTTCCTCAGTTTCCGGCCCAGCCAGTGGTCCACTCGACGGAGTGGACCACTGGCTCCTAACTTTTCTCCTGATTCCAGCCTAAGCCCACACAAAAAAGCCTTCCCATCAGGGAAGGCTTTTGCTTCTATGCTAATCTACTGATTTCAGGGCTTCTAGCATGTCGACTTGGCGGAGTTGGCGGTCTACTAGCCAGCCCAGGGCGGTCAGGATCAGAAGAATGGCCACAACTGGGGTCAGGTAGACGGTCCAGGCGACATTTTGGTTGAATTGGACGAAGTCAGCGCTAATACGATTCAGCAAGTAGCGGTGTAGGACCCAGCCGCCAGCCAAGCCTAGTAGGATGCCGACTAGGGACAGGGCTACGGTCTCACGGTAAATGTAGCGGGTGACTTCGCGATTGTGGAAGCCCAGAACCTTAATGGTCGACAGCTCCCGAATCCGCTCGGCCACATTAATCGTCGTCAGATTATAGAGGATGACGGCGGCCAGCATGACGGACACCAGGGTCAGAATCTGCATGACCAGGGCCAGGGAATCGACTGTCACCTGGATTTGGTGGCGGATGCCGCTGTTTTGGATGACTGAACGCACGCCGTTCAAATCCATAAAGCGGGCGCTGACCTTAGCCAGGTCGCCTTTGGCTTCAGGCGTCAGCCGGACCAAATGGGCGTTGGCTGCCCAGGCTTTGCCATAGGCGGCCTCATAGGCGGTCCGGCTTAGGTAGACACTGTGGCCGGCATAAAGCTCCACAATGCCTGCCACCGTTACACTGACCGGCTGACCGTCGGGGTCTTCCAGGGTCAGGCGGTCGCCCACCTTGAGTCCGGCCTTTTCCGCCATTTTCTGGCTAATCAGGGCGCCCTGGTCGGGCAGTTCCAAGCGCTTATGGCTATAAGCATCATAGAAATTCATGAGCTGGCCAAAGCCACCAGCAGGCGCCACCATAATGGTCACTTCCTGCTGGTCCTTGAAGCCAGGCAAGTGCTGGCGACCCGTTTGCAGCTGAATGTCCAGGGTCTGCGCCAGGTCATCCTGGGCCAGGGCAGAGGCCAAGTCGCTTTCCTGGGAGGCATTGACGTGCGGCTGACGGGCCACAATCAGGTCATAACCCACCAGTTGGTCAAATTGCCGCTCGGTGATGCCGGCGAAGGACGAGGAAATGCCCAGGCCCGCGAAGAGCAAGGCCACCGAGCCGGCCACCCCCAGGATGGTCATGAGCATGCGTTGCTTGTAGCGGAAGATGTTGCGGGCCGTCACCTTCTGGGTGAAGGTCAAGCGGCGCCAGAACCAGGTCACCCGCTCCAGCAAGATGCGGCTGCCACGCGCTGGTGGCTTAGGTAACAGGAGCTGGGCTGGCGTTTCAGCCAGTTCGCGCCGGGCCACCCACCAGATAGGCAGCAGGCTGGACAGGAAGGACAGGCCCAGGGCCAGAGCCGCAAGCGGCCAGTAGAAATGCAGTTGAATGGGCGGATAGGTCGAAGTGGCAAAGAGGGTATGGCCCAAGACATAAGGCAGGCCATAGGTCCCGGCCACAATGCCCAAGACAGCCCCTAGGCCACTAGACAGGAGGCCATAGAGCAGGAATTTGGCTAGGATGTCGCCAGGGCCATAGCCCAGGGCTTGCAGGAGTCCGGCCTTCAGCCGCTCCTCGCTAATAAAGCGGGTCATGGTGGTTAAAGTCACTAGGGCGGCTACTAGGTAGAGCACCACGGGGAAGACATTGCCCACATTGGCCATGCCCTCGGTCCGCAGCTTGCTGGTATAGAACTCGATGTCGCCCGGATAATTCTGGCGACTGTAAACCCGGTACTTAGGCGTCACCAGACCGGCCAGGGCATCTTGGGCCCGGTCAAGGTCGGCCTGACCCTCCTTGATGGCGGCTTGGGCCTCCGCTTCCTTGCTGGCAAATTCAGCCTGCTGGTCATCCAGCTCCTGGCGGGCAGAGGCCAGAGCTTCCTGGCCACTGCTGATTTCCTGGCTGGCCGACTCCAGGGCCTGGGCCCCGGCTTGGGCCGCCGCCGACTGACTGTCGAACTGGGCCTGACCGGCTTGGTATTGGCTCAAGCCGGCTTGATAGTTGGCAGCCTGGCTGTCATATTGGGCCTGACCCGTGGCCAGGGCCGCGACGCCTGCTTGGTAGCGGGCCAGCCCTTCTTGGTAGCTAGTAGTGGCGGCCTGCCACTGGGCTTGGCCGGCTTGAAGTTGGCTTTGGGCGCTGGCCAGGGTCTGGGCTTCTTGAGCTAGGGCCTGGCGGGCGGTCTCAATGTCTGGCATGGTGTCCGGGTCCTGGCCGGCTTGGCGCAGGGCTTCTTCTTGGGCGGCCAGGGCCTGCTGACCGGCGGCTAGTTTGGCTTGGCCGTCAGCCAAGGCCTGGCTCTGGCTTGCTAGCGTCTCAGCCTGGCTGTCCAGTTGGCTCTTGGCGGCGTCCAACTGGGTCTTAGCTTGGGCCAGCTCCTGGGACTTGGCCGTCAAATTGGCCTGGCCGCTGGTCAAGGCGGCTGCCCCGCTATCCAGTTGGGCCTTGGCCTGGGCTAAGGCGGCTTGGGCGCTAGCTAGCTGGCCTTGGCCCTGGGTCAAAGTCTCATCCTGGCTAGCCCATTGGCTGGCCGCTTGGTCCAAGGCAGACGACTGGTCCGCCCACTGGCTTTCAGCTGAAGCTAGCTGGCTGGAGCCTGATGCCAGGGCCTCTGAGGCCGAATCCATATCGGCCTGGCCCTGATCGATTTGGCTGTGGACCTGGGATTGGACTTGGGCCAAACGGGCGGCGCCGTTATCGGCTAAGATGGCCTCCAAGTCAGCCTGGTGCTGGTCCACCAATTCCCAGTAGCGGGCCTGGTAGGCGTTGAGCCCGGCCAAATCCTCATAGCGCAGGCGGGCAATAGTGTAGACCGGACTGTCAAAGTCCTGGGCCGCCACCACCCCGTAGCCAGCCAGGGTCCCGCTGCCGGCCGTGGAAGGACCGAAGAGGACCTGGTTGCCCAGCTCGCCCGAGTTGACGAAGCCCGTAATGGTGAAAGTCGTCTGCCTGAGCATGGCCTTGGCATTGCCGGACTCCTTGAGCTTGACGGTGTCGCCTAGCTGAAAGCGGCCTTGCAGGCTACTTAAAAGGGCAATTTCCCCCGAGGCTTGAGGCAGGCGGCCGGCTACTAAATGATAGTGGGCCAAGTCCTGGGTCAGGCTGAAGATCCGCCAGGCTTCAGGCGTCTGGTCCAGCACTACGTCGGTCAGATAGCCCCCTTCGACCTGAGCACCCGACAGTTGGGCCAGCTCCTCCATGTCTTCTTGGGACAAGCCGTAGTCGGACAGGACGGTCAAGTCCTGAACCCGCAAGCCTTCTAGGTAGGCGCTGGCAGTCTGGGTAATGTCCGGCGGCGCTGCCTGCAAGCCTACCAGGGCAAAGGACCCCAGCATCATGAGGCAGACGATGGATAGGAAGCGCCCCTTGGTCTGACCAAGGCTACGCCAGAATTCTTTGAAAAGTGTTGACTTGGTCATGGGCTGACCTCCTTATGGATCGAGATGTTAGTTAAATTTTTTGCGGGGTGGCTGACAGGTTCATGGCGCTGGCTCGGCTGACACAAGGCGCTGGCTCGGCTGGCTCAAAGCTCGCCCGACTGGCACAAGTTGCTGGCTCGGCAGGCACGCAGCGCACGGCTGGCTCAAGTTGCTTGCATGGCAGGAACAAAGCTCGCGCCCGGCAGACACAAGTTGCTGGCCAGCAGGCAGGCAGCGCCCCGCTCCACAGAGCCAGTCGCCAGCTCTTTTGCACCCATCTTCTAGTACTCCAAGTCCCCAATATGCTGCGACTGGTCGTTGACCGTGATCGACTGAATTTGGGCGTCATGTAGACGAATGACCCGGTCGGCGATAGGCGCTAGGGCACCGTTATGGGTGACGATAATGACCGTGGCCCCCTCCTGGCGGGACATGTCCTGAAGAATCTGCAGGACCTGCTTGCCGGTCTGGTAGTCCAGGGCGCCAGTCGGCTCGTCACAGAGCAGGAGTTTGGGCTTCTTGGCCAGGGCGCGGGCGATAGAGACCCTTTGCTGCTCGCCCCCTGATAGCTGGGCCGGAAAATTATCCAGTCGGTGGCTGAGGCCGACGGCGGCTAGGGCTTGAGCTGGGTCCATGGCATGGGGCACGATTTCCGCGGCCAGCTCGACATTTTCCAGGGCGGTCAGATTGGGCACCAGATTATAAAACTGGAAGACAAAGCCCACGTCATAGCGGCGGTAGTCGGTCCGCTGGTGGCTGGTGTAGTCGGCGATGTTCTGGCCGTCAATCCAAATCTCCCCCTGGCTGGCCGTGTCCATGCCCCCCAGAATGTTGAGTAGCGTCGACTTGCCGGCGCCGGAAGCTCCCAGTATAATGACCAGCTCGCCCTGCTGGATGTCAAAATTCAGGTCTTTGTTAGCTGTAATTTGCCCCTGACCCGATGGAAAAAACTTAGAACAATCTTTTACTTCAATATAGGCCATGCGGTCACGTCCTTTCTCCTGCCTGAGGCGGTTAAATTGACAGGTGTTGATTTATGTCTGCTTTTATTATAGAATAGATGAAAAGCTAAGACAATGAGCAAAAATCAACAGAGTGTCTATTTAAGGAGGGCCTATGACTCAAAAACGCCAAACCCAAACCAAAACGGTCATCAAAACGGCCCTAACCCAGCTCCTGCAGGAAGTAGGCTTCGAGCAGCTGACCGTCCGCCAACTCTGCCAGCGGGCCGGCATTAACCGCGGTACCTTCTACCTGCACTACCAGGACAAGTTCGACCTTATGGAGCAACTCAAGGAAGAGACCCTGAGCCAGCTGCGCACCTTCTTCATTGAAAATCAGGAGCACGATGTCCACCTGGTGCTAGTCCTGGAGTATATTAAGGAAAATTACGACTTCATCTACGCCCTCTCCCAGAGCAACTACCTCAACTTCAAGGCCACCATCCGCGAATTCATGCTGCAACTCTTCCAGCGCGAAGACCCAGCCGATTTACAGGCCTTTCTAGGCCGCAACTTCCCTATTAGCCAAAAGTACGCCCTGGAATGCGTCCTCAGCTTAGTCGAAGGCATCATCAACCTCTGGGTCAGCAGCGGCGCCAAAGAATCCCCCCAAGAAATCCGCGATATCTTTGCAAAAGTGCTAGACTTTACTAACTGGTAAAGGGGTTGGTGGCGAGCTAGTGGTCCACTCGACGGAGTGGACCACTGGCTCCAGCTTTTTCTACCTTTTTGGGGGCTAGAGGCCGCTTTCGTGGCGCGCCAGTGGTCCACTCGACGGAGTGGACCACTGGCTCCAGCTTTTTCTGCCTTTTTGGGTGCTGGAGGCTTTCGTGGCGCGCTAGTGGTCCACTCGACGGAGTGGACCACTAGCTCCAGCTTTTTCTGACTTTTTGGGGGCTGGAGGCTACTTTCGTGGCGCGCTAGTGGTCCACTCGTCCGAGTGGACCACTGGCTTTGGCGGAATCTATCTTTTTAGGAGGCCAGCGCCCCGCTCCCTTTTTCCAAAACACAAAAGAAGCCCTGCCACTAGAATGGCAGGGCTGTTTGCTGTTAACGGGAGTGTTTGCGGTGTTCGGTGTAGGCGATCCAGATGCCGGATACGATTAGGAGGCCGATGATGAAGAGGGAAAGGATTGAGGAGGCTTCACCAGTGCTTGGGAGGCGGCGGCCATTACGGTCATAGCGAACGCCTGGCTCTTTAGACTCCTTAGTTGCTTGGCTGGCTGCGGAGCTTTGGCTCGTAGCTGAAGATTGGTTGGCGGCTGGAGCTTGGCTCGCAGCAGAAGATTGGCTAGCACTTGAAGCCTGGCTCGCAGCAGAAGATTGGCTAGCTGCTGATGACTGGCTTGCGGCAGCACCTTGGTTGTTGCCGGAAGTTTGGTTGGCGCCTGATGCTTGGTTGGCAGCTGGTGCCTTGCTTTCTTGGCTTTGGCTATCGGCAGCCTGACTAGACTGGCTAGCTTGACTAGACTGCCCTGCTTGCCCGGCCGCCACTGCGGTCAGCACATAGTTAGAGCGGTAGACCTTGAAGGTGCCCAGGTTAGTTTGCACCTCTTCCTTGGCGTCTGGGTTGATTTGGCCAACTTGTTGAGCTTGGCTGGCGTCGACTTTGTAGTCGGGATGGGCTTTGACGAAAGCTTGGGCCGCCATATCGAAGGGAGACTGGCTGGTCTCGCTGTTAACCAGGTAGTGGCTAGTTTCGGAGACTGCTTGTTTGTCATCTTGAACCTTAACCGTCATCAGTTGGGCGTCTAGAACAGGGTTTTTCTTAGGCAACTCTGTCACCGCGTAAGTCTTAGGTTCTTGGGCTTCCTCTACTGGCAGGCTGTCGGCAGCTTCCAAGACAAAGTTGGCTTCAAAAGTATGGCCGTCAAACTCGCCCTTGTCTGTGACATAGTGCTTCTTAGCCGTATCAGTCTTGATATTCTGAGGGACGCGCTCAATCTTATAAGTGCCCTTAAGCAAGTCATAGATTTGGTTAAAGGTCACGTCTCCTGTATTGACGCTGGTATAGTAGAGGGTCTTGTGGACCTTGCCGTCCTTGTCGACTAAATGAATCTTGACTAGCCCCTTCTCGAAAGCTGTCTCGTCCGCCTTAGGCATGAGGTTGACAACGGATAAGGTCTCTTGCGCTTGGGCAACCGGCACTGGTGCCAATGGCAAAGCCAGGCTCACGGCTGCTAATAATGTAATACTCTTTTTAATAATTGCTTTCATGGTAGGTCTCTCCTTTTTTTTCTTGACTATAGTATAAGCCTTGGGCCAGCAAAATGGGGCAAAGTCATCAAAATCGATTAAAAATCATCGAATTTGATGTTTTATGAGAAAAACCCTCAGAAAAGTTATCTGGGGGTTTAGAAGTATAATAAATTAATAAGCTTATTACTTATTTAGCACAAAAGTGTCGTAGACTTGTAGACCATATTGCTCAATAAGGTTAATTAAGCTTTGAGCATAGTCAGGTGCCTCTGCATAGCCGCCGGCATGAATATTACGTAAGGTACTTCGATAATCCCGGTTACCAGCTACACCACGATAATGCTGAAGGAATTCAAAACGGTGCTTAAAGCCCTCCTCAACACTCGCATAGCGTCTAAGACTACCGTTGCTGTCCATAACACCAAAGTAATTATTCTTATAGATAGCACCAGGAGAGCTACCCCATGCCGACTCAATAATAGCTTGTCCCAATGTCACAGAAGGTAAAATTTTATATTGATCCCAACCATTTACTGCAGCGGGAGTAATCTTGTTAAGGAATTGCTTCTGCGCACCACTTAAGGCTTGATAATAGCGACTTGTGAGACGAGGTAGGCTGCTTGTTGTTGGACTAGGCTTAGGATTAGAAGTAGCTGACTGACTCTTGACTTTCAAAACTTGGCCAGGATGAATCATGACATTGGCTGAGCTATATCCATTGAGCTTCAAAAGCTCATCTACTGACATTCCAAATTGGTTAGCAATCTTCCAGAAGGAATCGCCTGATTGAATGGTATAAGTACTTGCTTCTTGATTTTTAGGCTCGTCTTTTTTGCTTTCATCCTTCTTAACTTCATCTTTTTGCTTAGGCGTATCCTTACTTACTTGAGGGCGGCTAACAATGATCTTCTGCCCAGGATGCAACATCACATTTAGTGAAGCAAAATTATTCCATTTCATTAATTCATCTAGCGTAATTCTATAGCGCTGAGAAATTCGCCATAGGGAATCGCCACTTTGAATGATATATTCTTGAGGATTGCCTGGCTGTTGAGCTTTTGTTTCTGGCTCAGTCTTCGCTGCTTCTTTTGAAGCAGATACTTTAATTAACTGACCTGGATGCAGCATGACGTTGGTATTCGCAAATCCATTCAACTTAAGTAATTCATCGAGTGTTAAGCCAAACTTGTTAGCAATCAGCCACAAGGAGTCACCTGATTTAATGGTATAATGACGTTCAACATTTCCCGGTGAACGAAGACTCACTTTTCCACTCTCTGTATTTGTCTCATCCTTTGTTAGAGACTCTGATTCACTGTTAGCGGCCTTGCTTACTTCAGATTCCACTCCAGAGATCTCTTGCTCACTTACATCTAGTGATTCTTTAGAGCTACTACTAATCACGTCAGAAGCTGATAAGCCTTGTTCGCTGATACTTGTCATAGATCCGGATAACTCTTCAAGAGAGGCAGGAGCTAACTCATTTTCTGATGGCCGATAATCGCTAGATTCAGCTATGGAGTTCTGAGACGATACGCTATTAGCCTCATTGGCATGTACGATCCCTTGATGAAAGCATAAAGAAAATGCTGCGACTAAGGTAAATTTGAATATTTTATTCTGCATACTTACTGACAACCTTTCTATCACGTTCATAAGTCTATCTTCTTAACCGGCGTTTTTCTGCCAAGACGATTAAGAAACCAATCAGCGTTAATCCAAGGGATAGAATTGAGATAATTCCAATATGGACTTCACCTGTATTTGGTAACTGTCTGCCAATCTTGTTGCTTGGTGTGGTCGCAGCTACTGGAGCTGGGCTTTGGGCTGGTTTGTTAGCTTTCTCAGACTGACTATCTTTCTTAGCCAGATTAGTTGGAGTGTCAACCTTCTTACTTGGAGATTGACTAACTTCTTTCTTAACTGTATCAATCTTCTCTTCTTTCTTGCTTGGAGCTGGTTTTTCTGCCTTATTGTCTTTGGCTTGCGCAGATGAAGTCGCTTCTTGACTTTGGCTTGCTTGGTTACTTACGTTTGTAGCTGATGATTGAGCTGCTGGCTCAGCTGCTGCTACTTGAGGCTTGGCAGCTTGGACCGCTGTTAAGACATAGTGGCTACGGAAGACATTAACAGTCCCTAGACTTGTAAGGACTTCCTCTAGTTGCTGACGGTTAACGCTACCTTGTAGCTGAGCGGTTTGCGCGTCCACTTGGTACTCAGGGTGCTCCTTGGTAAAGGTAGCTGCCGCTAAGTCAACTGGAGATTCTGTGCTATCACTATTAATTAAGTAATGGGTGGTAGCTAAGTCAGTCCCTGCTTGGTCCTTAACATCTACTGTCACTAATTGTTCATAGAATAGGTCTGCTCCTTTTTCTTCCAATACGGTAACAGGATAGATAACAGGTTCTTCAGCTTTTTCAACTGGAACTTGATCTGGGTTCTTAAGAACAAAATTAGCTGCTAAGTAACTTCCATAGAACTCGCCATGATCCGTCACATAATTCTTGAGATGGGTATCTGTTTGCACGTTTTGTGGTGCTAATTCAATGTCATAACTTGACCCTAGCAAGCTAGCAACTTGGCCCAAGGTAATATCCACCGTGTTGAAGCTAGTGTAATAGAGCGACTTATGAACGACATTATCGGCACCTACTAAGTTAATCTTGACTAAGGCATTGCGCCCGATTCTTGGCGTTGCATCTTTGGGTACAAGACTCACAACTGGTAATACATTAGGCTGTTCTTGGGCCTGGGCTTGCACAACTGGCAAACCCATCCCCACAAGAGCCGCTAAGGCCATTAGCTTATGAACAACTTTTTTCATGATAATATCCTCCTAGAACATTGGATTATTGAATAATCCGACGAGCAAAATTTGGCATATAGCTGGGCGTCATATTCGAAATCTTAACAACTTGGCCTGGATAAGGAGCATGAATATATTGCTTACCACCTAAATAGATGGAGACATGCTCGGTGCCACCACGAGGACCATAGAAGAAGAGGTCACCTGGTTTTGCGTCTTTGATTGCAACTTCAGTCCCTTTACTTTCTTGAGTAACTGTCCATGTCGTAATATCAATGCCCAAGGCTTCCTTGAATACATAGCCGACAAAACCTGAACAGTCAAAGCCGCTTGGTGTCTTACCGCCAAAAACGTATGGTACACCTAAATACTTCTTAGCTACTTCAATGACTTTCTGACGTCTAGCATCCAAAGTTGATGGTGTAGTAGGTTGCGGTTTTGCTGGCGCTGGGGTTGCCTTGCCAGAATTACCAGAGCCCTTCTTAACGATAATTTGTTGTCCTGGATGAATCATATCACGATATGAGCTGAAGCCATTCCATTTAACCAAATCGTCAAGCGTCACTCCGTAACGTTGTGATAACAGCCAGAGAGAATCACCTGATTGAATGGTATGAGTAGTGTCAGGTGTATAATTATTGCTTCCACTTGCTGGATTATTGTCATTAGATGGTGTACTAGTAGCAGGCTTGCCTGGTTTCACAACTAGCTTATCCCCCGGATGGATCATTGTGCTTAATGATGAGAAGTTGTTATATTTAAGCAGCTCGTCCAAGGTAATCTTATAGAGGTTCGCGATTGCCCATAGAGAGTCTCCTGATTTTACTTGGTGATACTGTGCCGCCTCCCCGCGAGACTTGAAGCCAGTGTAGCCTTTATCTTCTTTTTCTTTCTTGTCTGCTTGTTTGGCTTCTTCATTAGCTTCTTTCTTCGCATCTTCCTTAGCTTCTTGACTTGAAGCTGGCTCCGATACTTTGTCTTCATTGGTAGTAGGTTTCGCTTCGGCTTCGGAAGATTCTTGGACCTTAGTTTCTTCTGTCTTCTTATCGTCTGGTACTTTCTTATCCTCTGGCGCTTTTTCTTCGGCCACACTCCCTAGCTTAGCAGCTGGGGCTGCTTCAACTTTTGCTGTCTCTGGAGCTTTAGGCACTTGACTTACAGTTGACTCAATAGGTTGTACTTTTTCGACTAATTCAACAGCAGGTGTTGATTGAGCTTCGGTTACTTCCTCTGCCTTGACTGCTTGTTCTGTTGCTAAAATTGCTACTAATGCTGCACCACATAAAAATAATTTCTTGTTCATTTTGTTTTCTCCTCTATATTTATTTTAGCTATAATATGAAATGTTAAATGTATGTCCCGTAGTATCCCCCATCTCCACATCTTTTAACTAGTACTAGTCTCATTCCGCCATATTTAGTTGGCGGATAGTTCTTAAAGATTCTTCGATATGGCATCTTAAAAAATGATGTATATCCAACTTCATTTTCTGTATTAGGATGATTCAACTCATGAGCTGATATGTTACTTACAGCTAACAGTTGAAGCCCCAACAATGCGAGTAGTACTGTTTTTTTCATTGTCATAATCACTCCTTGTTCTTTGGCTAAATTAACTATATAATAGAACTATAAAAAATTGTTCGAAGTCTTCAAAATCGATGTTGAAATCATCATTTTCGATTGCAAAACATCAAAAGCGATGTTCAAAACATCATTTTCGATGACAAGTCATCATTTTCGACGTTTTGTCCATCATTTTCGATGACTACTCGTCTTTTTCGATAGTTTTTTCATCATTTTCGATGACTTATTATTAGATTATTCAATGGAGGTAGCGACTCTATGGAGCTTCTTATCAATCTAAGTGAATCTTACCACACACTAATCGGTATATTTGCTCAGCGAAATCCTCTTAAAAATTGGCCTATGTCCTTTTTTTATAGCATGGCAGTAATTTTGATTTCTTATTCATTTTCTATCTTTGGTTTCCCTACCTATGTTTCGCAGCTAGTTATATTTGTTGTTTTGCTGACTGGCGCCCTAATCGAGCCTAGTGATGATAAGACCAATGCCATGGTAAAAGCGACCATTTTTGCTACGCTCCCCTATATCAACCTCAAACTCGATGGTTTTATTCAGGACTTCTTTCTCTCAAATATCCAGATAGAATCTATCGAAACTGAGCTTATCGTTTCTCACATCATCTCGCTCATTCTTATTATCTTGTTGACTCGCCTTGAAATGTCCTTTTATAAGTATTGTCAGAACCAGTTCAATCGGCTCAGTTTCTGGATTATCCCGATTCAGCTTTCTCTTTACTTCTTCTTTATTTATAGCGATTTGGCCCTAACCATTACCGAAATGTATGACGCAAGTCCAGCTCAGACGCTTCTTCATTTCAGCCCCTTCGTGGTCTTGCCTATCTTATCTATTTTATCCATTGTTTTCTTCAACCATGCTATGAACCAATCCCAAGAAGTCGCCCGCGAGAAGGAGCAATTCAAGGTGAGTCAGGCCTTCTCTAGCATGATGGCGGATCAATACCAGGAAATGCGCAAGTTTCGTCATGACTATAAGAACATCCTCTTGACCCTGGAAGGCTATATTCGCGACCAGGAATGGCAGGGGCTGGCGGATTATTTCCATCAACATATCCAACCCACCCAAGTCATGACCGACCAGCTAGGCCTAGAACTCAGTCGTCTGTCTAAGATTCAGAGTCCGGATGTCCGCAATCTGCTCTTCACCAAGTTGGCCTTTGCCGGGACTAATGGCATGGACCTCAATATTGAAGTGCCGGATGACGTCCACCTCAATGTCGCGCGCAACCCTATCTACTTGGTTCGCATTATCGGGATTCTGTTGGACAATGCCATCGAAGCCTTAAGCAATCAGGAGGGCGGCAAGCTGGCCCTGGCGGTCTTCGAAGATGATGGCGATGTTCACCTTATTATTGAAAATGACTGCCAAGAAGACCCAGGTGACCTCAACAAGCTCCTGGAAGCCGGCTACTCTAGCAAGGGTAGCGGCCGGGGGTTGGGCCTGAGCAACGCCTTAGAATTAGCGCGAGAAAGTCAGTTCCAACTGACTACTCAATTTGCTAACGAACGCTTCACCCAACATTTACTCATTCGGAAGGAGTTGCTAGTCCCATGACAGACTTCAAATTCCCCATCTATATTTGCGAGGACAACCCCAAGCAGCGTCAGTGGCTAGCGGATCTGATTGAACGCTATGTCATGATTGAAGATTATCCTATGGAGCTAGCCTGTGTGACGGGTGACCCGGACAAGCTCTTGAATAGTTGGACCGATCGGCGAGGAAATGCCATCTTCTTCCTGGATATTGACTTACAAGATGAGCTTACTGGTATGGATATTGCGCGGCAGATTCGCCAATATGACGACGGTGCTAAAATTATTTTCGTTACGACCAAGGAAGACTACCTGCCCCTGTCCCTGCGTTATAAGGTTCAGGCTTTGGATTTCATTCCTAAGGATGATATGGACGACATGGCCCAACGCGTCAAGGAGTGCCTGGACACTATCAACAACTGGCGCAGTCTCAATGGCCAAGCTAAGCAAGTCTTTACTTTCAAGCAAGGTAAGAGCCAAATTAGCCTCAGCTACGACAAGATTCGCTTCTTCGCCACCCTGCCCCAGGCTCATACCGTTGAAGTGGTCGCTGTCAATGCCCGCTATCAGTTCTACCATTCGATGAAAGAACTAGTCGATGAGTTGGCTGAACCCTTCATGGCCATTAGCCGCTCTGAAATTGTTAACCTGGACAAGGTGGTCAGCTACAATCCCATGCTGCACACCCTAACCGTGGAAGGCGGCTATTCCCTAGGTATCGCCCAACGCCAGTACGGCCGCGTCATCCGCGCCCTCAAGGTACGGAATATCAAGCCCCAACTTCTCTAGGCAAATAAAGCAAAAGCACTGCACCCGCCAAGGGGCGCAGTGCTTTTTGTGTGGGGCGGATGGGGGTTGGTGCCTTGTTTTGGGGCGAGCCAGTGGTCCACTGGCTTCCCGGAAAAAGGCGGAAATCAGGCAAAAACCCCGAAATACCATGAGCTAGTGGTCCACTTTCAAGAGTGGACCACTAGCTTCCCGGAAAATGTCAGAATTCCGGCAAATTCCCCGAAAAAGCGCGAGCTAGTGGGCCACTTTTTAGAGTGGTCCACTGGCTACCCGGAAAAAGGCAGAAATCCGGTAAAAGCCCAGAAAAAGCCTGAGCTAGTGGTCCACTCTGGAGAGTGGACCACTGGCTTCCTAGAAAAAGGCAGAATTCCGGCAAAAGTCCCGAAAAAGCTTGAGCTAGTGGTCCACTTTTTAGAGTGGACCACTAGCTTCCCGGAAAATGGCAGAATTCCGGCAAAAACCCCGAAATGGCGTGAGCTAGTGGTCCACTAACTCACGCTATATAGAAGCAGCTACCCCTCCCCTTTCAACAGACCCTTCAAATCCCAGAGCTTGGTGGCTAGGCGAGTGCGGCGGTCGTCGTAGGAGCTGAGGCTGATGCCGAGTTGGCGGGCTTTGGCGGTGTCGGTCAGGCGCGGATCTAACAAGAAAGTCAGAAAGTCTGCCTCTTTATCAGACAGGCGCGACCGAGCAAGAGCTAAGAAGGCCTCCGCCCCCTGACTAGTCTCCTGGGCCCCGGCCTGCTGGGCTTGCCAGGCACCCGTCTCGCTCCGCTTCAAATCCTGGGCCAGCAAATCAGCCACCAGCTCCGAATCGGCCTCAACCCCGCCACCATTTGCCAATAGACCTAAAGGTTCGCGACTGCGCCGGCGGCTAGCGGCCTGGGCCAAATCCCAGAGATAGTAGCGCAGGGCCGGCTTGACATAGCCAACGAAGCGGCTGCGACTCTCTTCCTCTAGGGGATGGCCCTTAAATTTCTGGGCCAGGTCCCAGAGCTTGAGGTAGAGTTCCTGATAGAAGTCCTCATAGTCGGGATGGCCGCGGTAGTAACCTTGTGAATGTAATACATAGTGTATGACCCCACCATACTGTTCGACGAGCGCTGTCTGATCCAGCGTCTGGTCTTGTGTCAGCATGGTTTCACCTCTTGGGGCGCCGCCAGTCTGCCCACACTCCCCATCCCGATTTCACCCTAAGGGATGAGGCCAAGCCTAGGCAAAGCTGGCTGGGCGCCATGATAATTGTGCTTAATCAGTCACCTATTGGGCAGCCTCCTGTGTTAAACTAAGACTGACCCCACTAGTTCGACTGAACAACCGCTTGTTGACGCAGGCGGTTGTTTTCTTTTCTTTTGTCTGAAAAGTCCGTCGGCTTGGAGCGACGGGACCTGATTTCCCCTCCTCATAGTGGATGCCGAGGGTGCGCTAGGCCTTACTGGCCTGCTGGCAGATGGTGCTAATATAGGCAAAGGGCTTCTTGGCCTGGCGACGATGAGCCTGCTCGATGGCCTCGATGACGGGCCAGTAGCCGATCTTATCCAGCCAGTTCCGGAATTGCAGGCTTTCTGCCCCAGTCATGGGGCCAAAGTAGCGCTCATAAAAGGGCCGCAGCTTGGCCATGTCGCGCTCCACCCGGACAAATTGGTCCATGGTCTGCTGGCTGACGCCCGCCTGGGACTGATCTGTCTGACTAATCGGGGAATGAGCCTGGGCTAGGGTCTGGCTGAAGCTAGCCTGGGACTGACCTGTCTGACTAATCGGGGACTGGGCTCGGGCTAGGGTCTGGCTGACTCCTGACGGCTTGTTACTAGCCTTCTTGGTCAGGGACTGGGCCTGGGTCAGCAGCTGACTGGCACTCTGACTGGGGAGGCTAATAGCCTGGCCAAAGGGTTGAGTACTGGCGGCGCTGTCCAAGCTAATCATTGGCAGGCCTATGGCTGATTCGCTGTCGCGTCCCTTTGTCAGGTCTGGATCAGCCATGAGCTGACTGGCTAGTGATTTGCCCCCCGAATCAAGGTCCAGCTTGGACGCTGAATTATGATTCTGATTCTGTTTGTGATTATGACTCTGATTCTCTTTATGAATCTGATTGTCTTTCTGATTAGGATCTTGATTATGAAGGTCACTGGTGCTTAGGCGGCTGGTAGCGACATCAGTCTCCTGACTGTCACTAAGCAGCTGGGTCCCCTGGCTCAAACGACTGACCCCTTCCCCCTCACTGCCCAACTCCTGGCGGCGCTTAAGTTCGGTGGCTAGGACCTCCTGGGACAGCTGGTCAATCAGGCGGTGGCTATGCTCATAATAACTGGCTAGGTGCTGGAAGACCTTGACCAGGAGTTGGCTATCGCGGACATCTTCGGCCTGGTTGCGCAGCAGGCGTTCGACCGGCTGGCCGCCTTTGACTAGGCTATAAGTGAGAAAGTCCAGAATGGCCACTTCCTGGGTCTGGTCGGAATAGGCGATGACCTGATAATCGTCTTGGAAACGAGCCAGGAGTTGCCCCACCTGAGCATCGTCCAGACTCATATCAAAGGCAATGACCCGCTTGGGCAGGGAATAGATACCCAGCTGTGTCGAACGCGGACAGGTCATGAGATATAAGGCAAAGAGCTTGTCCTGGGAGGAATAGCGCTCCATAACGTCTACTTGATTCCAGAAGCGGGTGTCGACGACGCGTTTGAGGCTCATAGGTCCTGCCCCTCTCTCTCATTGCAGGCTTGGATGGCCTGACGCAGGGCACTGGCGGGTTGCCATTTGGCCCAGAAATCCAGGGCGGCTTGCTTGTCGCCTTGGCGAATCATGTCGAAGCGACTGACCTCGAACTGGAGTTTGAAGTCGCGTTGGGCTTGGTGGAAGAGTCGGTAGCGCAGCCCTTCATTGAGATAGGCTGGGGCTTGCGGTCCGCCCAACCAGTCCCTCAGGCACTGACGGCGAATAGAGGCCAAACCTTCGGCGACGGCCGGTAGAATGACAGGTTCTGGCCGGCTCTCTAGGGCGGGACGGTCACTGGCCAATTTCATGAGGGCCGCTAGGACCGTTTGGACATCTTGTGGTGACAGAGAATTTGCTTTGTTTGTATTTTTCTTAACATTCGTTGCCATAAGTATTCCCCCTATAGGTGACAACTGTGCTTGCTATCGAGCGCTAGCCGCTTGGCTAGTTGAGGACGTGGCCACCGGGTCACGGCTCGATATCTTCTCTGAAATGATGGCATCAGCCTTGAGCGCTGTCTTCTGCCGCTTCAGGATGCTCGCGCAACCATAATTGGTGGTAGAAGATGCGGATGAAGGCGTCGTTATCTAGATTGAGACCCAGAGTCAAACGCAAGGCCACGCGTCGCCGCGGCTTATAGTGGCCGCAGATAATGCGGTTTAAGAGGGAGCGGTCAATCCCATAGCGTTGGGCCCGTTCCTTCTGGCTACCGTAATCTGCCTCAATCAATTGAATCAAGAAGCCAGCATCATAATCCTCATCGCTGTTAGCACGATAGTCTGCCATTGTAATCCCTCCTTTCTGACTTGTATTACCTTTAAGAAAAGGTTTACAACTACATCATATTCCCATCTTCACGAATTTTCAAGATGATTTTAATTATTTCTGGTAAAATCACACAACTTGTTAACTTTTGTTAACTGACTTTAGCCTGGGACCGGTACTAAGCGGCATTATTTATAGACACAAAAAAAGACAGGAAGCTAAACTTCCCGTCTCTCTTGCATTTCTTAGTACCAGCCGTTGGCTTCCCAGAAGACTTTGGCTGCTTCCCAAGAACCGTAACGGTTCTTAACGTATTCGTCAGCCACGCGTTCTTGGTTCTCGATGGAGTAGTCACCGTTCAAGTACTCAGCAGTTAATTGGTAACGGCCGATGTAACGACCTGATGGGTTGACTGCGTTGTAGTCACCACCGGATTCCTTCTGCGCAATCCATTCTTTGGCTGCGGATTGGATCCCTTGGTAGCCTGAGCTTGAAGAGGTGCTTGTTGTTTCTTCGGTCTTGCTTTCTTCAGCAGCTGGGGCAGCTTGCTCAGAAGATTCCTCGACTGCTGGTGCAGCTGGCGTCGCTGGCGCTTCTTCAACTGGCGCTGGGCTTTCAGCTACAGGAGCTGTAGATTCCGCAACAGGACTTGAGCTTTCTTCAACCGAAACTGGCGCGTTGACTTCGCTAGCAGCTTGGACTTGAGACTCAGAAGATTGGCTTGCTTGCTCTTGGGCGCTAGCAGGCTCAGCAACTGGTTGAGCTTGTGCTTGCGCTGCAGCTGCGGCCTGTGCTTCTTGGAAAGCAGCGGCAGAAGCCGTTGGCGCTTGAAGAACTTGAGTGACTGGTGACAAGTCAACTGGTTGTTGGCTTGCTTCAGATAAAACTTCTTGTGGAACAGCTTCAGCGGCCACTTGTTGGTGGGTATCCGCTTGAACGGTTTCCACGTTACCTTGACGGTCGTCTAAGGTTACGGTGTTAGCGCTTGGGTTATAGTAGATAACAGACCCTGCAATAATCAAGTCTGGGTTGGCAATGCCGTTGAGACCGACTAAAGATTCTGTTGGCACATCTAAGGCCTGAGAAATGGTCCATAAGGTGTCGCCCCACTGTACCACATAGTATTGGGAGTTGGTTACAGAGTTGCGGACATGTTCAACCGTCCGTTGAACCCAGCCGGTTACAGACGCATCAGAATAATCTACGGCTAAGGCAGTTGCTTGTTGTGCTGCAAAACCTAACACGGTTAAGGCAGTCACCACTTTAAGTGTCTTCTTCATATAGATATCTCCTTTTATACATCGCACACGCCCTCGGGCGCAGACGTTAAATTCTTTGAGTGGGCAGGCGCTGGACTTGCGTGAGCTTCTGGAAGCTAGGCTTGCTGAAGCTTTTGAAAGCTTGGCTTGAACTCCTGAAAGTCGGGCTTGCACTCCGGAAAGCCGGAAAGCCTGAAAGCCGGACTTGCTGACCTAGACCTATTAAGCTAGGAAAAGCCGCCAAACTTGGCGCGGCCAGTGACCCTCCACCTCGTGTCACATACTTATCATACCCTAATTAGACGCCCCTGTGGGGAAAATGCCCCAGATGTTAATCAGCTTTAAAGGATCCCGCCCCAAGCTGACGCAAGTTTGTTATCTAGGGCGGGGATTGTAACCTGGCTGTAACTTTTTTTGGTGTGGGGCTGGGGGCATTTGGGTTGCTGCCTTGTTCCTAGGGAGCCAGTGGTCCACTCGAAAGAGTGGTCCACTGGCTCGCGGCTTTTCGGGCTTTTGACCTAGTTTCCGCACTTTTCCCAGGAGCTAGTGGTCCACTCTCAAAAGTGGACCACTGGCTCACAGCTTTTCGAGGCTTTTGGCCTTGTTTCGGCACTTTCCCCAGGAGCTAGTGGTCCACTCTGTCGAGTGGACCACTGGCTCGCGGCTTATCGGCAACTTTGCCTTAGTTTCCGCCTCTCTCCTAGCATTTTGAGCCGGCGGCCTGGCCTTTCCCTAGCTTCTCATCAACTTTTTATCTCGAGCTTTCGTGCAAAAAGCCCCCTTTTCGGGTATTTATATATGAAGTAACATTTTCACACCGAAAGGAGAATGTGTCATGCGACCACCTACTTGGGATCTCTACTTTTATCAGCTGCTTAGTCAGCGTTTTGAACTGAATGATTCGGACCAACGAAGGCTGGCCCGTCTGCGAAAAGGTTACGAGGGGGAGTGTCGGCTGGACGCCAGTATCCAGGCGGCTGGCTTGAGCTCGATTTATCTGCAGGATGTCTGGCTGCCTAGCCGAGAGGGGCCAGCGACTCGGGGCAGCCAGTTGGATGGGGTCTTGGTCTTGCCGGATTGCTTGTTGCTACTGGAGGCCAAGCACTACTCGGGATCCTTCCGCTACCAAGGCAAAAAAAGTTTGTTAAATGATCGCCCTTACCACCACAATTTAGTCAACCAACTTGAAAATCATATTGAGGACTTGCGTCAATTTATCGAAAGTTCCCACCTGCCACCCATTCCTATCCGGGCCCTGCTAATTTTCACAGACGAGCAACTCGCCCTAGAGGGGACGCCGGGGCATTTTCTGACCTACGCCCAGTGGCTTGCCTTGCTCGGACAACTTGCTAGTAGGCCGCCCCTCTCCAGCCAGTCCGTCTACCTCAGGGTGCTAACCCCCTGGCAATTCCAAAACCAGCACCGGCCGCGTCAGCTGGCAGCGATCGAAGAGCAGTTACTGCGGCGGGGTCTGCTTTGTGCAAAATGTGGCTGGGGGCCGCTAGAACTTTCGCGTTATAAGTGCAACTGCCCGGCCTGTGCTTACAGTGAAAACAAGTCACCTTGCTACTTGCGGACTCTCTATGAGTTTGCCCTCTTGCATCCTGACCAGCCCATCACAAGGCGGGCGGTGCTGGATTTTCTGGGAGAGGACGCCAATCCCAAGCTTGTGTCCAAGCTGCTGGCCCATTATGCTCAGCAGCAGGCCCAGGCTCACGGCGCCAACGTGCCCTATGCCATCGCCCAGCCCCATCTCAAGCTGCATGAGCTGCTAGAAAATCCGGACCAGCCCGTGCAGATTCATTAGTCCGCAGGGAAAGGGAGCTAGTGGCCTACGGGCTGGCGACGTTTCGGGGCTTTTGACTGGTTGCTGCCTTGTTCCGGGGAGCTAGTGGTCCACTCTCTAAAGTGGACCACTGGTTCGCGGCTTTTCGGGCTTTTGACCCGGTTGCTGCCCTTTTCCGGGGAGCTAGTGGTCCACTCTCTAAAGTGGACCACTGACTCGTGGGTTTTCGGACTTTTGACCTTGTTTCTGCCCTTTTCCCAGGAGCTAGTGGTCCACTCTCCAGAGTGGACCACTGGCTCACGACTTTTCGGGCTTTTGTCCCTGTTTCTGGCCTTTTCCGGGGAGCTAGTGGTCCACTTTCTAAAGTGGACCACTGGCTCGTGCCTTATCCTAGCTTTTGTCCCATTTTCTGCCCTCTCTTCCCAGCTTCTGCCCTAATTTCCGCCCTTCTCCTGGAAGCTCGCGGCCTGTCCTAGCTTCTGCCTCAAATCCCCTTTCACGCCACACAAAAAGCCCGCACCGTAGTGCGGGCTTTTCCCTATTACTCAGTCACGTAAACCGGACGTAGGTTAATGGTACGGCCGAATGGCATGACTTCGAAGTTTTTCACGCGGGATTTGAGTAGGTAAGAAGTGGCAGATTGATAGATTGGCGCAGCGACTGCGTCTTGCTTAATGCCGATGGTTTCGGCTTGGATTAAGGCTTGGCGACGCTTAGCTGGATCGTTAGCGTATTCGTTGCGGGCTTGCTCCACTAGTTTGTCGTATTCTGCATTGGAATATTTCGCGAAGTTAATACCGCCGCCAGTCTTGTACTGCTCGATAAAGTTGAGGGCATCTTGATAGTCTGGCGCCCAAGTTCCGTAGAAGATGTCAAAGTCAGATTGACGTTGGAACTCTAGACGGTTCTTGAGGGGCACGCTGGAAATAGTCAGCTTGAGACCAGGCAAGTTGGCTTCTAATTGAGCCTGCAAGAACTCAGCGGTCCGCTTGGACAAGCCCACGTCAGAGGTCAGCAGTTGCAATTCAATGGTGTCCTTGCCTAGGGCAGCTTTGGCCTTAGCCCAGTCAGCTTGGGCTGCTTCCAAGTTATACTCTAACATTGGGCCAGCCGCTGTTTGGTAGTCCACGCCTGCCTCGTTGACGTCGAAGTTCTTAGGCACTTGGTTGTTGAGGACCTGGGAGCCGTCTTGGATGACGGAGTCCGCATAAACTTGCTTGTCGAAAGCTTGGGCGATGGCGCGACGTAAGTCGGCATTAGCGGTCGCTTCCCGTTGGGTGTTGAAGCTGAGGTAACCGATGGTGGCTTTAGAAGCCGTATGGAAATCGTCAGCCCCAGTGTATTCTTGGACAAATTGGTCAGTCAAAGTAGTGTAGTCCAACTGGCCAGCATCGAAGAGGTCGGCACCAGTAGAGTTTTCTTTGATGACTTGAACTTGGACATCCTTAAGGTAAACGTTGGCCGCATCCCAGTAGTTGTCGTTCTTGACCAATTTCCACTCCAGGTTGGTCCCGTTCCAGTCTTGGATGGTGAAAGGACCGTTGGTGACAACATTGTCAGCGCTAGTCCCGTACTTGTCGGCCTTGGCGCTGTGAACTGCCTTGCTGACAGGCATGTAGCGGCTACCGGACAAGAGTTTTGGCAGGTATGGCGCTGGGTATTCCAAGGTCACTTCAAGGGTCTTGTCGTCTAAGGCTTTGACCCCTAATTCGGAGATTTCTTTCTCACCTTTGCGGACTGCGGCTGCGTTCTTGAAGACGTCAACCGATTGGACGCTGGCACCGGACTTAGGATCGGCCAGACGTTGGTAGCTATACTCGAAGTCGGCCGCCGTCACCGGGCTGCCGTCGCTCCATTTGAGGCCGTCGCGCAAGGTAAAGGTGTAGGTCAAGCCGTCGTCAGAAACTTTTACTGATTCAGCTTGGCCGAACTCCACTTCGGTCCCGTTCTTAACCCGGTAAAGACCTTCGAAGACCTGACCGATCATGTCGGAACTTGGCACGTCATTGTAGAGGGCGCTGTCCAAAGTAGCCAGCTCCCCTTGGGTTGCGATGCTGAGCTTTTGCTCTACAGAGGCGTCAACGCCAGCTGGTTGGGCAAAGCTTGTCACAGGGCCAGCCACAAAGCTAGCCAATAAAGTCGCCACAAGGGCGGAACGTTTCAATGCTTTTAATTTCATTAAAGAACCTCCTGTCGGGTTTTCATTCTAATCATCATGAGAATATTCTAGCCCTTTTGCCGCCAATAGTCAATCATTTAGTTTCTATGACGGGTTATAGGGGTCAGCTATAGAGGAAAGGAGTTGGGTGTGGTGGCTGGTTGTGGGCTTCTGACTAGGTTGCTGCCCTCTCACAGGGAGCTAGTGGTCCACTCGCCAGAGTGGTCCACTGGCTCGCGGCTTTTCCAGGCTTTTGACTCAGTTTCAGCCCCTTCCCTGGGAGCTAGTGGTCCACTCTCTAAAGTGGGCCACTGGCTCGCGCCTTTTCCGGGCTTTTGACCCTGTTGCGGCCTCTTCCTAGGGAGCTAGTGGTCCACTCTCCAAAGTGGACCACTGGCTCGCACCTTTTCCTAGCTTCAGGCCTAGTTTCGCCCACGCCACACAAAAGCCCGGGCTAGGCCCGGGCGGTCACAATTCCTAAAATTGCTTGAAGCGGTCTTGGCGTTGGGCCAGACGCTCTTGGGCCGTTTTTTGGCCTAGTTTCTTAAATTCGCGCTTGATCAAGTGGCTGAGGCGCTCTAAGAGGACGTCATTTTCCACGGGCTTGGAGTTGTAGGTCTCGGGCACGATGCGGTCGATAACCTTCAAGTCCAAGAGTTCAGTCGCCGTCAATTTCATCATGTCGGCGGCCTTGCCGGCTTGTTTGGCGTCTTTCCATAAGATGGAAGCGAAGCCTTCAGGCGACAAGATGGAGTAAATAGCGTTCTCCAGCATCCAGACTTGGTCGGCTAGGGCCAGGGCAATGGCACCACCGCTGCCGCCCTCGCCTAGGATAATAGCAATAGTCGGTACGGTCAGTTCACTCATGAGCAGCAAGGAAGAGGCAATGGCTTCCCCGATCCCATTTTCCTCGGACTCTGGCGAACAGAAGGCGCCGGCCGTGTTAATCAGGGTCAGGATAGGCCGGCCAAATTTCTCGGCCTGCTTCATCAGGCGTTGGGCCTTACGGTAGCCAGCAGGACTGGCTGAACCGAAGTTGCGCTTGATGTTTTCCTTGGTGGTCTTGCCCTTTTGAATGCCGATGATGGTCATAGGCTGGTCGTCCACCATGCCCACACCACCCATAATGGCTGCGTCATCGCCCATAATGCGGTCGCCGTGGCACTCGATGAAGTCGTCGCCACAGAGGGCCCCAATCACATCCGAGGTGGAGATACGCTTAATGTCGCGGGCTTTTTGGACAATTTGATAAGCCTTCATTCAGCCTTCCCTCCCTCGTGAATGGTCAAGAGTTGCGCCAGCATCCGCTTTTGGCGGTCGCGGGGCACAATTTGGTCGATAAAGCCATAGCCTAGGACGGTCTCAGCCGCCTGGAAATCATCAGGCAAAGGCTTGCGCAGGGTCTGCTCGATGACCCGTTTGCCGGCAAAGCCGACGGTGGCATCGGGTTCAGCCAAGATCATATCGCCCTGCATGGCGAAGCTGGCCGTGACCCCACCGGTCGTCGGATGGGTCAAAACGGCACAGTAGAAGCCGCCGGCCGCCGAATGACGGGCTACGGCTTGGCTGACCTTGGCCATTTGCATGAGGGACAGGATGCCTTCCTGCATGCGGGCCCCACCAGAAGCGATATAGAGGACCACTGGCAGGCCTTGGGCCGTCGCCAGGTCAAAGAGTTGAACCAGCTTCTCACCTACGGCCGTCCCCATGGAAGCCATGACGAAGCGGCTATCCATGACGCCTAGGGCCAAGGCATGGCCGTCCAGGCGGGCTGTCCCGGTCACGATGGCCTCCTTAAGGCCGGTCGCTTCCTGCAGCTTGGCTAATTTTTCAGAATACTTAGGAAAACCTAGGGGATTGTCATTCCAGAGATCAGCGTTGATTTCTTGGAAGCTGCCCTCATCCACTAGCCAGTCAATCCGTTCCATAGCCGGAAATGGCAAATGGTGGTGGCAGTGCATGCAGCAGTAGTCCTCAGGTTTCTGCTTGGTGAAGTAGACCTTGTGGCACTTAGGACAGCGGGCCATCAAATCATCTGGGATTTGGGCGACCTTATCCGAATATTTTGCTACGGCGTCCGCATTCAGTTGAATGGTTTTATTACGACGAAATAATGCCATTTACTAGGCCTCCTCTGTTGCTTCAGCCTCTTTCTGGAAGTCCAGCCAGGCTGGCATGAAGCTTTCTTCTAACCACTTGGTGTGGTAATCATCCGCTTGGATGTGGGAATCCGCCACCATGGCTTCTAGCAGTTCCACGTTGGTGACCAGTCCATCCACGGCCACTTCATAGAGGGCCCGTTCCATGAGTCGGAAGGCCGCCTCACGATTAGGTTGGTGGACAATGATTTTAGCAATCATGGAATCATAGAAAGGTGGCAAGGTGTATTGAGGATAGATTCCAGACTCCACCCGCAAGCCCATACCGCCAGACGGTAGGACTAGCTGCTTGATATGGCCAGCAGCCGGACGGAATTGGTGGAGCGGATCTTCCGCATTCAAACGGCACTCAATGGCAAACCCTGACAAGACGATGTCCTCTTGTTTATAAGAGAGGGGTTGCCCCATAGCGATTTTAATCTGTTCTTGGACGATGTCGACCCCTGTAATCATCTCGGTCACCGGATGTTCCACTTGCAGACGGGTGTTCATTTCCATGAAGTAGAACTCGCCATTGTCAGCCAAGAGGAACTCGATGGTCCCGGCATTGGTGTAGCCAATGGCTGAAGCGGCCTTAACGGCTGCCCCACAAATGGCCTGACGAGTGGCCTCATCTAGGCAGACAGCGGGCGCGAACTCAATAACCTTCTGGTTATTACGTTGCAGGGAGCAGTCCCGTTCACCCAGGTGGATGACATGGCCATGTTCGTCGCCCAAGAGTTGGACTTCGATATGGCGGGCTGGGTAGATGATTTTCTCGATATAGAGATCTTGGTTACCATAGACCGACTGGGTTTCGTTCTGGGCTTGGAGGAAGAGGGCTTCAAAATCCTTAGGATCTTCCACCCGGCGCATGCCCTTACCGCCCCCACCGTCGGCTGCCTTGATAATCAAGGGGAAGCCAATCTTTTGGGCGATGGCATGGGCTTCTTCTAAGCTATGCACCAAGCCGTCGGAACCTGGCGTGATGGGCACGCCGGCTGCCTTCATGGTGTTGCGGGCATTTTGCTTGTTCCCCATGGCTTCGATAATGTGGCTCTTAGGGCCAATGAACTTGATATTGACCTCTTCACAGAGGGCAACGAAATCGCTACGCTCGGATAAGAAGCCGTAGCCTGGGTGGATGGCGTCAGCCCCCGTCACCATGGCAGCGGACAGAATGGCCACTGGGTTGGCGTAGGAGTCTAAGCCCTTGGCAGGCCCGATACAGATGGCTTCATCCGCTAATTGGGTATGAAGGGCCTCACGGTCTGCCTCGCTATAGACCGCCACCGACGTAATATTCATTTCGCGCAGGGCCCGAATGATTCGGACTGCAATCTCACCACGGTTGGCGACTAACACTTTTTTAAACATATTATTTTGCTCCGATAATGAAGGTCATTTCTGCTTCCGCAACTTTCTTGTCGCCAACGAAGGCTTGGCCGTAACCAATCCCTGCGTTCTTACGCAATTTGACGATGTCTACTTGGAGACGAAGCACGTCACCAGGTACTACCTTTTGACGGAATTTTACCTTGTTCAAGCCACCTAGGTAAGCGGTCTTGCCTTGGAAACCTTCCATTTGCAAGAGTGGGATAGAACCGGCTTGAGCTAAAGCTTCGCAGATGAAGACACCTGGTAAAACAGGCTCGCCTGGGAAGTGACCTTGGAAGACTTGTTCATTGATGGTCACGTTCTTACGGCAGACGATTTTTTCACCTGGAATCAACTCATCCACAGCGTCGATGAAGAAGATTGGGTAACGGTTAGGGATAATATCCATTACTTGTTGAGCAGTTAATAAAGTCATGTTTATTCCTCTTTTCTTTGGGGGTGATGTTTCAATCAGATTAGCTAATGCGGAAGAGGGCTTGGCCGTATTCCACGATGTTTTCATTTTCAACTAAGATGGCAGAGACCACGCCGTCTTGAGGGGCCACAATCTCATTCATGAGCTTCATGGCTTCAATCAAGCAGAGGACTTGGCCCTTCTTGACGCTGTCGCCTACTTGCACGTAAGGATCCGCATCTGGGTTAGCTTGCAGGTAGACTACCCCTACCATAGGGGCTGGCACCTCCTTACCAGCGGCTTCTGGCGCTGGCGCAGGAGCAGCAGGCGCTTCTACCACTTCAGGAGCCGCCACAGGGGCTGGGGCCGCCAGGCTAGCTGGGGCTGTTAGGGCAGCAGATTCAGTCACATCGGTCACCACGACTGGGGCTGGCGCTGCCACTTGTGGCACTTCCTTAGCCAAGAGCAGACGCTCATTGTCATTGGTGAATTCGAAGTAGGCCAGGCTAGACTGGTCGAGTTTGTCGATTAATTTGACGAGTTCTTCATATTGCATGCTTACTTACCATCCCATCGTTTGAAGGCGAGGACCGCATTGTGACCGCCAAAGCCCAGGGAGTTAGACAGGGCAACTTGGATGTCTTGTTGGCGTCCATGGCCTGGGACATAGTCCAGGTCACAGCCTTCTTCTGGATTTTCTAGACCGAGGGTCGCAGGTACGAACCCTTCTTCCAAGGCCTTAACGCAGACAATGGCTTCTACCCCACCGGCACCACCTAAGAGGTGACCGAAGTGGCCCTTAGAGCTGGATACAGCTAGCTTGTAAGCCGCATCGCCCAAAGCATACTTGATGGCTTGGGTTTCGCCCTTGTCATTGGTTGGGGTGCTGGTCCCGTGGGCATTGATGTAGTCCACGTCTTCAGCGCTGAGCCCGGCCATAGCCAAGGCTTGCTTGATACATTCACCGGCGCCAGACCCGTCTGGGGTTGGAGCGGTCATGTGGTAGGCGTCTGAGTTCGCCCCGTAACCCACCAATTCAGCATAGATGTGGGCGCCACGAGCTTGGGCAGACTCCAGGGATTCTAGGAAGAGGACACCGGCCCCTTCACCCATAACGAAGCCATCGCGGTCCTTGTCAAAAGGACGGGAAGCAGTGGCTGGATCTTGGTTGGTGGACAAGGCTGTCAAGGCTGCGAAGCCACCAATCCCGATTTCACAGATGGTAGCTTCTGCCCCACCTGCCAAGCAGGCATCTAAGAGGCCTGTCTTGATCTTGAGGAAGGCTTCCCCGATAGAGTTAGTAGCAGAGGCACAGGCTGTCACGATGTCCAAGCTTGGGCCCTTGATGCCTAACTTCATGGAAATATTACCAGAGGCCATGTTCCCGATGGTCAGTGGCACGAAGAGTGGCGGAATACGTTTAGCGCCCTTTTCAATCATCTTACGGATGCCTTTTTCGATTTCGATTAAGCCCCCGATCCCAGAGCTGACTAAGACCCCTACCCGGTGGGCATTGTCTTCAATCTGGTAGCCTGAGTCTTTGACTGCTTCCACCGATGCCACCACGGCATATTGGGAGAAGAAGTCCATCCGTTGGGTTTCCCGACGGTCTAAGACTGGGCTTGGGTCGAAGTCTTTGACTTCAGCGGCCACAGAGACGCTAGAGCCACTGTGATCGAATTTAGTGATAGGCGCGATACCGCCCTTGTCATGGCGCATGCTGTCCCAGAATGCGGCGACATTGTTACCAATTGGGGAGACAGTCCCCAAACCTGTTACGACAACTCGTTGCATAATTACCTCCTGTAGTGCGGGTCTAGGAATCAGACCTTAGATGTGCAAGCCACCGTTGACTTCGATGACTTGGCCTGTGATGTAGTCATTGTCGATTAAGAAGTCGACTGTTTTAGCGATATGTTCCACTTGGCCAAAGCGTTTGAGTGGGATTTGGCCTAACATGGCTTCCTTAACGCGATCAGATAATTGATCGGTCATATCCGTTTCGATAAAGCCTGGGGCGATAGCGTTGACGGTGATGCCACGGCTAGCCACTTCGCGGGCTAGGGACTTGGTCAAACCAATCATACCAGCCTTAGAGGCAGCATAGTTGACCTGGCCAGCATTCCCCATAACCCCAACAACGGAAGTCATGTTGATAATGCGGCCCCCCTTTTGTTTCAAGAGACGTGGGGTCAAATGACGGCACATGTTGAAGCAACCATTCAAGTTGGTTTGGATCACCGCGTTGAAGTCTTCTTCGCTCATGCGCATAACCAAACCGTCGCGGGTAATACCGGCGTTGTTGACCAATACATCCACTTGGACGCCTTGGTCATAGAGGTCGTCCACTAATTGCTTAGCCACGTCAAATTGACTGATGTCGCCAGTCGCTTGTAAGACTGGTTGCTCATAGCCTTCAAATTGGGCTAAGACTTCAGGGGCAATAGGACTACGGCTGTTTAAGATGACACGGTGGCCTTTAGCCGCTAAGTGGTGGGCAATGGCTAGGCCAATCCCGCGGGAGCTGCCCGTAATCAAACAGGTTAAGGTCATTTATTCTTCCTCCGTTAAAAAGTTTTTGAGGGCGTCGAGGTCTTCGACTTTGTCCAGGACTTGTACCTTGAGGGGCTGGCCTTCGCGTTTGAGCAGGCCAGCTAAGGTATTGCCGGGACCGATTTGAACTAGGTGAGTCACACCTTCTTCAACCAATTTATCAATGGTTTGCTTCCAGTAAACTGGCTCAACAAGATGTCGAACAAGTACGTGGGAGAGGCTTTCAGGCTGATGAAGGTCTAGCGTGGTGTTGCTGATGACAGGCACGTCCCCTTGCTTAAAGGTCACTTTTTCCAAGGCTTGGGCCATGGCTTCTTGGGCATTGGCCATCAAGGGACTATGGAAAGGTCCTTCGACTTTGAGGGGGATGACTTTCTTGTAGCCGGCAGCTTTGGCGATTTCCTTGAAGCGCTCAACGGCCGCAATGGTCCCAGCCACGATGATTTGGGCTGAAGAGTTGATATTGGCAATGTAGAGCGGCTCTTGATCGGCCACTTGGGCTACCAAAGCTTGACATTCTTCATAAGGCACACCCATGACCGCCGCCATTTGGCATGGACTGTCGCTGGCTAGGGCTTCGCATTGTCTGGACATGAGTTCGCCACGTTCCTGCAATAAGGCAAAGGCATTGGCTTGGTCTAGGGCACCACTGGCAACCAGGGCGGAATATTCACCTAGGCTCAATCCGGCCATATAGCTTACAGGAGGTAACAAGTCTTGGATGCTACGGTAGATAGCTAGGCTGGTCGACGTAATGGCGACTTGGGCATAGCGGGTCTGGCCGAAGCGTTCAGGTTCTTGTTGGATCCATTCTCTTAAGGGCCAACCGGTCACCGCTTCTGCCTGCTCATAGACAGCGCTGGCTTGGGGAAATTGACGGTCGAAGTCCATTCCCATGCCCGCATAGTGGGCACCTTGGCCATTAAAGATAAGTGCTAGTTTCATACACTGACTCCTATCCTCAGTTATCGTTCGTTTTGTTTGCGTTCATAATATAAAAGGCCCGAAGGCCAGAGCTCACTCCTAAGAGGGATAAAGTCAGAGCAAGCTCTTTGGTTCGCCTACTGGCCAGCTAGGGGGTGCCGGCTAGCAGGAAAGGAAATATCAATTATTGATTGACCATGTCAAGTTTGGCTTGAATGGTCTGACGGCATTCTGCCAAGTATTCTTGGATGATGTCGTGACAGGATTGTTCCTTAGAGACCAAACCAGCAATCTGGCCGGCCATGAGGGAACCTGTCTTAACGTCACCTTCGACTACCGCACGGCGGAGGGCGCCTTTACCGATTTTGTTCAATCGTTCAAAGTCTGGCTCTGCCTTGCTGGTTTCTTCTTTTTCCGCTTGGAGGTATTCGGTGGTTAAGGCGTTACGCAAGACCCGTACTGGGTGGCCGGTAATTTGGCCGGTCACGACGGTTTCGATGTCTTTGGCCTTAATGATGGCTTGCTTGAAGTTGTCATGAGCGTTGGACTCATGCGCTACGACAAAGCGAGTCCCCACTTGAACCGCGGAAGCCCCCAACATGAAGGCTGCTGCCATGGCACGGCCGTCCCCAATCCCGCCGGCAGCGATGACTGGGATATTAACGGCATCCACCACTTGTGGGACCAAGGCCATGGTGGTCAGTTTGCCGATGTGGCCCCCTGCTTCCATGCCTTCGACAACCACTGCTTTGGCGCCGATGCGTTCCATACGTTTGGCCAAGGCCACAGACGCTACTACTGGAATCAGGCTAATGCCCGCTTCTTCGAAGCGCTGCATGTACTTACTTGGGTTACCTGCACCAGTGGTAATGATTTTGACGCCAGATGCGATTAAGTAGTCTACCACTTCTTCCACATGTGGGTTCAATAACATTACATTGACAGCGAAAGGTTTGTCGGTTTTGGCAAACATTGCCTCTACCTTAGCGCGAACTGTGTCCACGTTGTCGTGACCAGTCCCGATAACCCCTAAGCCGCCTGCATTTGATACCGCGCTTGCTAAATCAGCGTCTGCTACCCAAGCCATTGCGCCTTGAACAATTGGATATTCAATGTTTAATAACTCCGTAATAGCTGTTTTCATACCTTCAGTCCTAACTTTAAGAAAAATAGATTATAAAGAGTCGATGTAGTTTACTAAGTCTTGAACAGTCTTCAAGTTTTGGTCAGTGTCGATGGTGATGTCTAATTCATCTTCGATTTCGCTGATGATTTGGAATACGTCTAAGCTGTCAGCTTTCAAGTCGTTTTCGAAGTCAGTGGTTAATTGTACTTCTGCTTCGTCGATCCCTAATTGGTTTGCAATAATCGCTTGTACTTTTTCAAATGTCATAATAATGATCCTCCATTAAATAAATAATATTTTTTGATTTTTAGATGGAAAGGTGTAGGTGACCCCAGGCTAAGCCAGCACCGAAGCCACTTAGGATAATGGACTGCGTTCCATCCAGTCGCAATCGTCCGTCACGAACCAGTTGGTCTAGGAGAATTGGGATAGAGCCTGCTGAGGTATTGGCCGCTTGGGCAATATTGGCAGGTACCTTGTCTTCTTCTAGGGACAACTTGTCCGCAATCAGATTTAACAAGCGTTGGTTCGCTTGGTGACAAATCAAATAGTCAATATCAAAATCATTCTGCTCAATAAAGTTTGCCAGGGTTTTGATGACGGTTCGTTTGACGAAATTGAAGACGTCACGCCCTTGCATTTGCATAGCCCATTGACCATCGGACGCTTCATGGACCTCAATGGCCGCGCCCCCTGTTCCTTGGGCAAAGAGTTGACTGGCATAGCCGCTGAGTTCTTGACCATCATGTTGAATCAGGACAGCCCCCGCCCCATCACCGAACAAGACGGCAGTGGTACGGTCTGTCAGATCCACAATCTGACTCATTTTCTCAGCACCGATGACTAGGGTGTAACCTTGGGTCTGGCTAGCTGCCAGGCGGTTGGCTACTTCCATCGCCATTACAAAACCAGAACAGGCGCCGTTGAGGTCAAAGCCCCAAGCCCCTTCGGCCCCAATCATGGCTTGCACTTGGCAGGCAATAGATGGGGTCGCAGCCTTAGCCGACATGGTTGCGACGACAATATGACGAATTTGGCTGACAATGTCAGGGGATAAATTCTTCAATAATTGCTTGGCCGCCTCACTCGCCATCATCGCGACGGTTTCGTGCTCAGCTGCGAAGTAACGTTGGTGAATTCCTGTTCGTTGGACAATCCACTCGTCACTGGATTCTAGTTGATAAGCATTGATTAATTGGTCGTTGGACCAGGCTTGTCCAGGTAAATAAGCACCTGTTGCAATAATACGACTCATCTTACTCTCCTAATCGTTGTTTAGCGTTATCCAAGAAACGATGTAAATTACGCAGGCCCTTAACTAGAGTGGCCGCCTCTTCAGGCTCCATGCCGTTTAGGGTCTCGGCTACCATGTTCAAGTGGAACTTACGGTGCATCCGATAGAGTAATTTACCCCGCTTGGTTAGCTTGAGTAGCACCACCCGGCGATCGCTGGGTGAGGACACACGCTCAACATAGCCTTTTTTTACTAAGTTTTGGATGGACACTGACAGGGTCCCCATGGTGATGGCAATTTTCTTAGCCACCTCCGAAGAGCTCAAGTTGCCGCCCAAACCAATGGCTTCAATCGTATGCATTTCCTTGATTGATAAATCCGAAAACTCACTCATCTTGAGCGAAGTTTCTTCAATTAACAGAATTTCATTAAAGATAGAGACCAAAAATTCGTTCATTTCAAAAATGGTCGAATGGTCCACTCACTATCACCCCTTTAACTTATTTTGAATATCAAACTATTTGATAATCAAAGTTTATCGAAAGTCTGCTCATCTGTCAACACATGTGCTAGACCCTGACAGGCTTTATGGGGCCCTATCCTTGATAAATCAAGCATGGTCGCGTTTGCAGGATTTTTTATCATCTTCTTGTTGACTTAGAGACAGAAAGTGACTGAAAAGCCCTTACCTTGAGTCTGGGCCGGTCTTAAGAGCTTGTGACTTGCAGCTAGCAATCGAAACCTGGGGAAATCGACGTTTTGCCGTGAGCTAGTGGTCCACTAGCTCCTCTGATTTTGCCGGAAACCTGGGGGATTCGCCGGTTTGACGTGAGCCAGTGGCCCACTTTCCAGAGTGGTCCACTGGCTCCTCTGATTTTGCCGGAAACCAGGGGTATTCGCCGGTTTTGACTGAGCTAGTGGTCCACTTTCTCGAGTGGACCACTGGCTCCTTTGTTTTTGCCGGAAACCTGGGGATATCGCCGGTTTGCCGTGAGCTAGTGGCCCACTTTCTCGAGTGGACCACTGGCTCCATACAAAAAAGCCAGCAAGACTGGCTTGCTGGCTAGCTATAAGGCTTGAGAACTTATTGGGGCAGGCGCTCCCACTTGGCCTTGACTAGGTCGCCCTGCTGGCTGTAGTGGACGCCCATGCTGGTGTCACCCTGCTCAGGCGCCGTCCCACTAATGGCGGCCAGGACCTGACCCGAAGATAGGTCCACTAGGTACCATTGCTGGCTGGATTTGTCTTGCCCGATTAGGGCCGGTTTCTGGGTCCCCTGATCATTAAAGGCATTGACCTGGCGCATGTCCTGGTAGTCCTTGAAGTCAATGAGCTTGTCCTTGGCCCGTAGGTGGAGGGCATAGCCGGACTGGGTCTGATAGAGGGTGGCAGACCGGGTCAGCGACCAAGCCTGCTTAATGCCTGTCAGGCGCTCTTCTTCCCCAATCCAGAGGGTCTGATTGCCCTCTGGCCCTTCAAGGCGACCACTCTCCCCCATTTGATCTAGGCCGGACAAGTCCAGACTAAAACTCGGAATGGAAATAGGGTCATAGCTAATGACGGCCAACTTGCCGACGTCGACCGCTGGCTTGCGTGGCGGAATAGGATGGCTAGGGCCTGAACCGGTAAAGCGTCCCAAGATCGCTGCCAGTAAAAAGGCAAGCCCCGCTAAGACCAAGCGCCACATAGGCCAATAAGGCAGGCGGAAGCCCTGCTTGCTCTTCCTAAGCAAATGAATCAGGCCATATTGCTGGGCCAGTTGCTTGACCCGCTTGCGCTTGCGACGATTCTGGGTCAGGACTAGGCGGGTCAGAGCCCGGTCTAATTCTTCTTTCTGGCCATGCTGGCTAATTTGCGCCATGAGGGCTTGGTTGGTCAGCAGTTCTTCTAGGTCCTGGTCATCCAGGAAGCCTCTGAGCGGGGCCAAAAGCTGCTGAATGTCAACTTGATAGTCCAGGTTGAAGTCCATGGACGGCTGGTAGTCCGCAGGCTCTGGGTCCTGCTCCAGCTCCTCCTGGCGGAAAAGGTCCTGCTCGGAGTCTTCCAATTCAGAGAAAATGGGGTCGTCAGCCTCCAACTCGTCCAAGTCCCCCAAAGAACTATCGGACTGGCTGTCATCCCAGTTGAGGTCGCCCGATTGGCGGCGCTCTTCTGCCTGGTCCTGCCAGTTGAGGCTGCCTGACTGGCGACCTTCCTCAGGTTGGTCCTGCCAGCTAAGACTACCCGACTGGCGACCTTCCTCAGCTTGGTCCCGCCAGCTAAAGCTGCCCGACTGGCGACTGTCCTCAGGCTGGTCCTGCCAGCTTAAATGACCGTCGCTGACTGGCTCCTGGTCTTGCGGTGCTGACCAGGACAGGGTCTGGCTGCTACTACTGTCCTCAGGCGCTTGATTGGCATCCGACCAATCTAAGCTGCTTTCAGAGCTAGGCTCTGTTTGCTTAGGTGCTTGCCATTGGGACTTGGTCTGGCCACTTGGGCCGGCCGACTGGCCAGGCTTTTGGTCGGTTGACTGGCTAGGCTTTTGGTCGGCCGACTGGGCTGGCCCCTGATCTGACGGCTTGGCCTTAGACTGCTCGCTGGCATGAGCGGGCTGGCGACCGGCTTTGCTCGTGGCGCTTGGGCCATTGCTTGCTGACTGGTCGCCTAAGAAATCCGCCCCCGCCCCTCTGCTTTCTTGGGCAGCTAAGTCGGTCGCCCGCTTGAGCGCCTCTTGATAGGCTGCCTGTAGGGCCTGGAATTCTTCCGGATGGTCCTCTGGGTGGTAGAGCTTAACTTGTTGTGCGTAGGCCCGCTTAATGGCCTTCTTATCCGCAGTTGGCCCGCTTAGCCCTAAGACTTGCCAGGGCGTCTTAGCCATGGGCATCCTCCCCTTCCTCAGTTTCACTATCCTCATTGAGGAATTCCATGACGGTCCGGTCTAGTTCGGCTTCTAGCTCTTGGTCCCAATCCGAATCTTGGTCCCAGTCAGACTCCACATCCCGGAAGATATCGCCCATGCCGGCATCCAAGCCCCACTCTAGGTGGTCTAGGTAGTCATTGGTTGAATCCAGCAACTGCCGCTTCTTGAGCAGGTTGTTCTGATAACGGGCAAAGAGGCGGGAGAAGCGCATCAGAGTCAGTTGTAAGGCTTGCTGTTGGTCCAGATTCAACTCTTGGTAGAGACGCAGGGCCCGTTCAAAGAGGGCATCCCGCTCTGGCTGGCTAGCCAATTGTAGAGCCAGCTCCTTGATTTCCTTATGGGCCGTGTCAGTGGCATCTACCGCTACCAGGCTCTTGTTAGGGCCCAGCTTGTAGGTCTTAACTTCGTCGGTGGCCACGGTCTTGATTTCCACATAGAGAATGGAGTTGATGTCATAGGAATAGGTGACCGCGAAGGACTGATCGTCAACATTGCTAGGCACCGGCAACTGAACCGAGCCCAGGAAGAGATTATCCTTGGCATACATGGCTTCCCCCTGGTAGACCTTGAAGCGAATGGTTGGTTGATCCTTACGGACTGGCGAATAAATCTGGGTCTTGCTACTTGGCAGAACAGAGTTGCGCGCAATTAGGACGTCGGACAAATCCTTGTCCTCATCCACATAGTTGTGCACCGAAGTAGACAGGGAGAAAGGACAAATGTCGGTCACCACCAAGTCCTTGACCTCCTGGGCCCGGGTCTTGATACCGATATACTGACCTAAACCAAGGGCCACTAACTCGTCCATCTTCTGACCGCTAACGACTGGCAGGTTAAGTAGGCGCTTGAGGTAGTCATTGACCACCGGCATGTAGGAAGAACCCCCAACCAAGATCAGGCGATCTAGTTCGCCCGCGCCAAACTTACTTTCCACAATGGCCTTGCGGATGACTTCCCGCATGCGTTTGAAGAGGGGCTGGCTGATTTCAGCCAATAATTCATTGGTAATCTTGTATTCGTGGGACTTGCCTTCCAGTTGGACCTGCATATTGACTGACTCAAATTCAGACAATTGCTTCTTGACCCGCTCCGCCGCCAAGAGCAGAGAGTTGCGGGTCCGGCGATTGAGGGCTTCAAAGTTAGTCCCAGCCTTGCGGCAAACATATTGGGCAATCAATCGGTCGAAGTCGCTACCGCCTAGGTGGTTATCCCCGGCAATAGCCGCAATGGAGATAACATTTTCGAAGCAGTCCACCACGGACACGTCCAGGGTCCCGCCCCCAAAGTCGAAGACCACGAAGGTCTCGAATTCATCTGCCTCGTGACAGGCAATGGCTGCTGCAGACGGCTCATTAATAAGACGTTCTACCTTGAGACCTAGCAATTCGCCCGCCTTCTTAGTGGCTTGGCGTTGCTCCGCGTTGAAGTAAGCCGGCACACTAATAACCAGCTCAGTCACCGTCTGACCTAAAAAGGCCTCGGCGTCTGCCACCAACTGTTTGAGGACGCAGGCTGACAATTCTTCCGGCTGGAAGGCCCGTTTGGACAGGGTAATTTGGCGGTTGGCCCCCATATGGAGCTTGAAGAGTTGGGCGGTGTCTTGGGGATGGGTCACTAATTTCTCCCGTGCAATCTTACCCACTTGGATTTCCGACCCGTCGTAGTAGACCACGCTAGGGGTCAGATATTCCCCAAAACTATTGGGAATCATGCGAACTTGTCCGTCACTATAGGCCACCGCCAAGCTGTTGGTGGTACCTAAGTCAATACCGATAACTGTCATAATACTTACTCCTTTTCACGCGATTGGAATCTGGCCAGCAAAGCCCCCACAAGGTAGGGAACTAAGGTCAGGGCCATGACCCACCAGATAATGTTGGGCACCTGCCAGAAGGCACCTTGATAGAGTCGCCAAGCCACTAGCAAGGCCGAGACGCTGATCAGGTAGCTGACCTGGTTAAGCAGGTAGCGCCCTGCTGGCTTCTTGGTCGGGTCTAGTTTGGCGTTGACATATAAATAGAAGCTACTTAATAAGAAGATAGAAAAATTAGGCTGGCTCATGCGCAAGAACCAGGCAACCAGGCTGATTAAGACCAGGGCGGCCAAAATCAAATAGAGGATGGGTTGGCCCGCATCATAGACCTGATTTTTGAAGTGAAAGGCCCCCATGCCTAAGCCCCGCTGGGCCAAGAGCAGGACCGCCACTAAGACCATCAGCAGGCCAAAGGTCCAGCCAAAGGCCGGCAACCAGGTCTCTTGCCAGACCGCCAAGAGGCCCAAAACCAGGGTAGCCAGATAGAGGCCGGCCAAGGGCAGACTGGACAGGGCCAGATAGCGATAGCCCCTGCTATCCAAGTAATGAGGGAAGTGTCCCCAGTTGTTGACCGTACTATACTCTAGTTCGAAGCAGTAGCAGACTAAGGCGTTGCTGGCCACCAAGGGCAGCCAGACGGCATAGGCTTGGGGCCAAATCATGATTCCCAACCAGATTAAAATCTGTAAGCCAAAGCAAGCCAGACTACCAATGGTCGTGATGAGACCCGCCAGCAGCATGCAACGGTTGGTTGGATACCAGGACTTGCCCACCAGCTCTTCCCAGCGCTGATTGACCCGCTGGCCAAGGGCTTGGGTCAGGTCAGGGTCGCCCTTGAGGCTGGGGACATAGCCGATGAGGGTGTAAAGTACCCGTTTATTTTCTAATGATTCTAGGGGCAGCTGCTGGAGGGCCAAGAGGAAGTCTTCCTGGGGCACCTGCCAGTCCTTATTGGCTTGGTCGACTAGGAGTTGCTGCCAGGCTGACCAGTCATTGAATTGGGCCTTGACCCCGGCCAGGTTCTGGACCAGTCGATTATGAGCCACCTGCTGGCTGAATTGGCCCGACAGGCCTGACGCCATCCAGGCTTCCAGGTCAAAGTCGGTCCAGTCGGTCCTTGACTGCTCATACGGATCATCCAGGTCATTAAACAAGCTGGCGATGTCCTGGCTAGCCCCCCGCTGACTGAGGGCCCATTGGTAGGCCGCTTCTAGTTGGGCCAGAGCCTGGGCATCCTCCTGCCACTCCTCATAGCGTTGGCGATAGGCTGCCTCTAGGACCGCCTCATCCTCTGTGGGACCCTCTAGGCCCAATATTTCATATGCTAACATTTTGTCGCCCCCTCCGTCGCGCGGTCATATTTTTCTGCTTGATTTTCGTGCTTCTATTGTACTACAGATTGAGGCCAGTTGAAAGTTAGGGCCTTTTCTTGGGCAAGGAGCGCCTGGGTCTGCTATACTAGAGCTAAACATCCATAAGGAGGGATTAGTATGGTATTAGGCAATTTATTCCAAGGCCTTTCCGGCAATATGAGCGAGGTCTCCAAGGACAGCTTGGCCAAGGACTACGGCCACCTCTTAATTGAAAAGGAGGAAATCCAGGCGGGCTATGCCCTCATTCGGGACCTGGTTATCTTCACCAATATCCGCATCCTCTTGGTCGACCGCCAAGGCACCACCGGCAAGAAGGCCCGCTATAAGACCATCTTCCTCATGAACATTATTAATGTCGAGCTAGAAACGGCTGGCGCCATGCTGGATGACAGCGAACTGACCATTGAGTATCTGGATAACATCCGCCTCAAGGCCCACACCGAAAGCCGTCAGACCCTGACCCTAGAATTCCCCAAACGCTATGACATGGGTCCCCTCTATACCATGTTAATGAAACTGGCCTATGAGAACCGGCTAAGGGCTAATGGGTAGAGATTAGACATATAGTAGCTAATTAACTATTATTTAGCAAGTCAGAGATAAAAACTGGAAATAGGTCATCATTATAAGGGACTTATTTTCGGTTTTTGCATTAAAACCGAAAATAACCCACCTAATATAAGTAGGTGGATTATTTTATATAGCTTTATTCTTTAACTAGAACTGAGTTTGGAAACTTCAGAATAGTCTACTCTACTCAAATACTATATATAGTATGCAAAATCTCCAGCAACTTCTCATTCCGTGTTACTGGTCTTGAGTTACTTAAGTATTAGGAGTATAATTTGCTTGTAAGAATTACTGCTTAACCTATAAATTTATGCGTCTTTACGTATGAGGGCAATGGATAAGGAAGTAGCAACACATGATTAACTAGCCGTATAGATTTAGATGGTTGTCAGTAAGCTAAAAAAGTTAGCAAAAGCTTTGACATTTTTGGCAAAAAGTACTATACTATGGTTAATCTTAATGAAGGGCAGAGGTTCTGCCAACCGAAAGACCGTAGGTATTAGTATCTACGGTCTTTTGCGTTTAGGGGGATATTATAATGACCAAGCCGTTTAGATCCGTCACAGATCAAGTCGTAATCTTAGAAGCTAGGGGGCTTTCTTTCAAAGATAAGGCACAAGCAATGAAGATACTAGAGCGATACGGCTACTACGAAATTATTAATGGGTACAAAGATCCTTTCTTAGAGTCAAGTAATCCAGAGAAATATATATACGAGGCATGTTTTGAAGATATCTATGCTTTGTATTCTTTCGATGCTGCACTTAGAGACTATACCTTAGTCACTATGTTAAACATTGAGAGGAATCTGAGAGCTATCGTTAGCTACACCATTGCTGAAACATTCGGCCATTTAGAAAGCGACTATTTAAAACGCTCAAACTACAAAGACGGCAAGAAATACAAAGATGGCTATAAACTTGATCAGCTATTACTAAAATTCAAAAAAATCATCCATGATGATACTCAGCCATTTAAGCACTACAAACAGGCACATGGCAATTGTCCGCCTTGGATTCTAGTCAAAGGCATGACCTTTGGCAATCTCATTAATTTTATCAAACTTCAAAAATCAGAGATTAAGAGTCGAATTATAGCTAGATGCTACGGAGCGGAAGAAAGCTCCATCACGGAGGAGCTTAAAACTTTCTTCATGGAATCAATGTATTTGTTCCTTGCCTACCGTAACCGTTGTGCTCACAGCGGTCGAATCTATAACTATAAATCGTCGAAAGCAAAAGTCTCCTTCTGCGCCCCTATCCACGCCAAGCGAAAGATTAACGAAGCAAAATATCGACAAGGCTTCGGTAAAAATGACTGGAATGCACTCCAGTTAGCCCTTAGCTTGTTTGATGATAAAACTCCAGCGAAGCTCTTCGACCAAAATCTGAAGGACTTACTACTAAAATATTCTCATATTTTCCCTGATAGCAATGATTTCCTAACTCAAGAAATGAAATTACTACCCGAGCAAATCCAAGCTATTTTAAAGGATTGACAGTAACATGAAAAGCCACCCTTGAATACAATGTTCAAGGGTGGCTTTTGAGCTCGGGGCAATAGACAGTGCCCCTGACATCCCAGGAGGGATTCGAACCCCCGACCGTTCGCTTAGAAGGCGAATGCTCTATCCAGCTGAGCTACTGAGACATGATGTATTCGCAAGTCGAATACCTATCTATTTTACGGCATGGGACGGCCTTTGTCAAGGTCTGTCAGGCCTGGGCTGGCAGATGAGCTAGCCTGGTCCTAAGCCGAGACATCGCAAGCGCCCCTTCTCGGTCGGCTCTTTTACTTAACTTGAGTCCTGGCCTCCCCTTCTCAGCTAGCTCCCAAGTCCAAAGCCCAGCCCATACAAAAAGAGACCAGGACCACCGTCCTAGTCTCCTAATTCTTAGCTTATTATGCTTGGCCAGTTGCTTTGGCAACGGCTTCAGCTACCAAGGCTTCTACTTCATCAACAGTGGTGCACTCGTTGATGGCTTTGTCAGCCAAGGCTTTCATTTCTTGAGAGTCCAACTTGGTTAAGAGGGAGCGCGTCTTCAAGATAGAAGTCGCTGACATAGAGAACTCGTCTAAGCCCATCCCTAAGAGGAGTGGCACAGCCGTTTGGTCCCCAGCCATTTCCCCACACATACCAGTCCATTTGCCTTCAGCATGCGATGCGTCGATGACGTGCTTGATCAAGGTCAAGATAGATGGGTTGTAAGGTTGGTAGAGGTAAGAGACTTGCTCGTTCATCCGGTCCGCCGCCATAGTGTATTGGATCAAGTCGTTGGTACCGATAGAGAAGAAGTCTACTTCCTTAGCAAATTGATGAGCCAAGACAGCCGCAGCTGGAATCTCAATCATGATCCCGACTTGGATGCCGTCAGCTACTGCCACGCCTTCAGCGACTAATTCAGCCTTGACTTCTTCGTAGAAGGACTTAGCTGAACGGAATTCGCTCAAGGTCGCGATCATTGGGAACATAATCCGTAAGTTACCATGAACAGACGCGCGTAAGAGAGCCCGCAATTGGGTCTTGAACATGTCGCGTTGGTCCAAGGAAATCCGGATAGCCCGGTAACCCAAGAATGGGTTCATTTCGTGTGGTAATTCCAAGTATGGTAACTCTTTGTCACCACCGATATCCATGGTACGTACCACCACTGGCTTGCCAGCCATTGATTCCAATACGGCCTTGTAAGCTTCGTATTGTTCATCTTCAGTTGGGAAATCAGCAGAGTCCATGTAAAGGAACTCAGTCCGGTAGAGACCGACTGCTTCCCCACCGTTAGCCAAGACACCGGCTACGTCTTTTGGCGTCCCGATATTGGCAGCCAATTCCACGTGTTTGCCGTCTTTGGTTACGGATGGTGCAGAGACCAGTTTTGCCCATTCTGCTTTTTGGTCAGCGAAGGCTTGGGCTTTTTGGCGGTATTCCGCTACTTCCGCTTCGCTAGGGTTAACAAGTACTTTACCTTCTAAGGCGTCGACGATCAGTAAGTCGCCATCCTTAACCACATGGGTTACTTCCTTGGTCCCGACAATGGCAGGAATTTCCAAAGAGCGCGCCATAATGGCTGAGTGAGACGTGCGTCCGCCAATATTTGTTACAAAGGCCCGAACGTATTTCTTGTTCAATTGCGCCGTGTCACTTGGAGTCAAGTCATGGGCAATGACAATGGCTTCTTCAGAGATAGTAGCTGGACTTGGTAACTTAACGCCTAAGAGAGCGGCAAGTACGCGTTCAGATACGTCTTTGATGTCGGCTGCACGCTCTTGCATGTATGGGTTGTCTTCCATTGATTTGAACAATTGGATGAACATGCCACTTACATCACGCAAGGCTGCTTCCGCATTTACCTTTTCGTTACGGATAGTGTTTTTGATTTGGTCAGTTAATTCTGGGTCGCCTAATACCAACAAGTGAGCTTCAAAGACCTGTGCCTCGTGGGCGCCTAAAGCGTCTAATGCCAAGTCACGAATGGCAGTGATCTCTTCTTTGGCTTGAGCCAAGGCAGCATCCAAACGCGCAACTTCGGCGTCAGTGTCTGCTACGGCTACTCGCTCAAAGCTCAAATCTGGCTCCGTTAATAAATAAGCAGGAGCGATGGCAATCCCATCACTCGCTGCAATACCCGCTAAGTAAGTCATTACTCAGCCAAGCCTTCTTTTTTCATAGTTTCAGTTACTGCTTCAAGCGCTTCTTTTTCGTCAGCACCTTCTGCCGTAATGGTTACGTCAGCGCCTTGGCCTACGCCTAATGACATAACACCCATGATGGATTTCAAGTTAACAGATTTACCTTTGTATTCTAAGTTTAAATCAGCAGAGAATTTGCTTGCAGTTTGTACCAACAAAGTCGCTGGACGTGCGTGAATCCCTGTTTCAGCTACAACGTGAAATTCTTTCTTTTCCATATCAAAAAAACTCCTTTGAAAAAATAGTTTAGAAGATGAGGATGTAATGGCGATTACATCTCTTCACGTACTAGGATAACATTTTTTTCCCGATAGAACAACCGTCTAGCATGAAAAAATGGCCCAAAGGCGAAATTTTTTTAAACGCTTTCCTAATTTAGCCCCATCCTAGTCGCTTTTTATCATGAAAATGTCTCTTTGCGGTTTTTTTCTAGAAATTCCCCTATATTTTTGGTTTGAAAAGGCTTATAATAGACTTAAAGGAGGGTCTCGTATGAAAATGATTGACGTCACCAATAGTCATTATGACTTGGTCACTAAACAGCTAGAATGTTCGGACGCATCCATTGTTAAGGTCTACACCCTAGGTCCTACAACCGTCTTCTATTCAGCTGCCCCAACCCACAAGAATATCATCGTCATCAATAAGAACCGCCCTGTGCGCGCCAAGGAAATTGATTTTGCCATTGCCAAGCTCTTCCAGCAAAACAACCGCGACAATGTCGAAATCCTAGAGGCCCACAACTTTGTCGAGTTAGAACTCCGCCTATAAGCAGGCGGTTTTTTTCTTATATAAAATAAAAAAATAAGAGACTGAAAGGCCAACTTTCAGTCTCTTTTGCTTCTATTATTTTTCTTTGAGCAGCTGACGAATGTCTTCTAGACAAGTCCGGCGCAAGAGGCGGCCGTTCTCGAAGACTGGTAGCAAGAGGTTGTCGCAGCCTGCCAAACTTTCGCGGGTATGGCCGTCTTCGTAGGTCAGCTGACCTTGGTCATTGCGGTAAACCCGCACCCGGCCTTTTTGCGACTTCTTGGTGCCACCCTTGTCAGTCTTAGGCGCCTTGAAGATGGCCTTTTCCTGACCGTCGATGACCACTGAGGTCGCCTTGAGGGCGAAGCCGAAGGAGTCCCGGGTCATGGATTGATAGGACCGGCTGCCAATGCCGAAGACCACGTTGGAGCTAGCAAAGCCCTTGGCTGCCAAGCGCTCTAAGATCAGTTGAGCCCGTTCCAGGGTAATGGAGTCGCCATAGATGGCCCCGATATGCGGATCTAGGATCTTGTAGCCCAAGTCATTGACCTGGCCGCCAAAGGTATCCCAGAGGCACTCAATTAGCCCCTTTTCTTCTGGCGTTTGGCCCTTGCCAAATTCTTGGACCGTCCCGCAGAGAATGTCTTCCGGCACGCCAGAGTCAGGTCGGATGACTAGGCGGCCGTCTCGTTCCAGAATGACTGACTTAAGGGCTGGCAGGTATTCCCCTACCACGCGCCAGAAGTCCCAACTGTCGCTAACCACGCTGACAAAGCCCTTAGGATAGACATCCGTCAACAGGTGGCGGAAGAGTTCTTGCTCGCTGTCCTCGCCATAGGCACACATGACGCTGTGCTCAGTGGCCGGAATACTCATAATAATCGGCGCCTTTTCACAGTCAGCCTCATAGTATTCTTCATGGAAGCAACCGGCTGGGATGGTATCGGAACCCAAGAAGCTGAGCAAATGGGCTGCGCCAGATACGGTCGAGGTCATTTCTGAACTCATGCCCCGCATCCCGAAGTCATGGGCTTGGAAGTCCACGCCTTCGACCCCACCTGTGGTTTGCAGGCTGAAGCTTTCCAAAATCCGGCGGTAGCCATCCGCCACAGTGGCGCTAGTCATCGGCAACCAGAGGGTGTTGAGCATGGTGGTTTCTAAGTAGCTAGACAACCAGAAGAAGTCCGGATGGGTATTCTCGATGGTCAAAACTGGCACCTTGATAGGCGCCCGGGTCCCTTCAGCTAGGGCAGAAATTTTAATAGGCAGAAAGCCTAGATCGTGCAGGGCCTCCAAATGAGCCACTGGCACTGGGTCCAAGCCTAGGGAGTGCTTAACGAAGCGTTGGTAGTCGGCGATGACTTGACGCTTAGGCTTTTGGAAGAAGCCCTCATTGAAGCGTCGGATCAAGTATTCCTTGATATAGTATTGGATCCCGAAGACCACCACATGTTGGCTAAATTGGGCCCGTTCATTGGAACGTGGGGTCAAGACTGAGTAGACATTTTCGGTCTTGGCTGGGTATTGTTCCCGGTGGGAGAGTTTATAGAAATCTGCTAAGAGGGTAACTGGCGTATTCATGGGCCTGGCTTCTTTCTATGAGCAAGTGATTAGAGTAATTTTTTCAATTCAATGTCTGGGTACTTGTCCTTGAACCAATTTTCAGCAAAGGCGTTCTCGAACAAGAAGACCGGCTGACCGAAGCGGTCCTTAGCCAAGAGGTTACGGCTGGAAGACATGTTAGGGTTGAGGTCCTTCTCGTCAATCCAACGGGCAATCTTGTTGCCAATTGGGGTCATGTCCACTTCCGCATTGTACTCATGCAGGAGGCGGTACTGGAAGACTTCAAATTGCAGCTGACCGACTGCCCCGATAATGTATTCTTCGGTGTGGTAGGTCTTGTAGAGCTGGATGGCCCCTTCTTGGACTAGCTGCTCAATCCCCTTGTGGAAGGACTTCTGCTTCATGACGTTCTTAGGCGTCACCTTCATGAAGAGTTCCGGCGTAAACTGTGGCAGTGGCTTGAATTGCAGACCGGCATTGCCCGTGTAGAGGGTGTCGCCAATCTGCAGGTTGCCTGTATCATAGAGACCAATAATGTCCCCGGCCACGGCTTCTTGCACTTCTTCCCGGGTATCGGCCATGAATTGCGTGGTGTGAGCCATGCGGATGGTCCGCTTGGTCCGGTTGAGAGTCACGTTCATGCCCTGCTCGAATTTGCCTGAACAGATACGGACAAAGGCGATCCGGTCGCGGTGGGCTGGGTTCATGTTGGCTTGAATCTTGAAGATAAAGCCAGTAAAGCGTTCATCGGTTGGCTGGACCACTACCCCTTCCTCTGCCTCCACTGCGGCTGGCGCTGGCGCCAAATCCACAAAGGCATCGAAGAAGGTTTGAACCCCGAAACCGGTTAAGGCTGACCCGAAGAAGACAGGTGTCAACTTGCCCCGGTTAATGAGCTCACGGTCGAAGGCATTGCCCGCTTCTAACAAGAGCTGGGCATCTTCCATGGCTTGAGAGTAGATAGAGGATTGCTTGAAGGCATGGTCGCCTTGGGCTTCCCCATCTTCATCTAGGGGAATATAGCTGTCCTCTTCCCCGTCCAGACCGCGTAGTTCTACCCGGTTATTGTAGAGGTCGTAGAGACCCAGCAAGTTTTTCCCCATACCCATTGGCCAGTTCATGGGATAGGCATCAATGCCTAGGACCTCTTCCAGTTCGGCCACTAATTCTAGGGGCTCGCGACCGTCCCGGTCCAACTTGTTCATGAAGGTGAAGATGGGAATCCCACGCATGGAGCAGACTTCGAAGAGTTTCTTGGTCTGAGGCTCAATCCCCTTCCCTGAGTCCACCACCATGACCGCGGCATCCACCGCCATCAGGGTCCGGTAGGTATCTTCCGAGAAGTCCTCGTGCCCTGGGGTATCCAAAATATTGACTTGATAGCCATCATAGTCCACCTGCATAACCGAAGAAGTAACGGAGATCCCCCGTTGTTTCTCGATTTCCATCCAGTCGGACTTGGCAAATTTCTTAGACTGCTTCCCCTTGGCCTTGACCGTCCCGGCTTCCCGGATGGCCCCCGAGAAGAGCAGGAGTTGCTCAGTAATGGTCGTCTTCCCCGCGTCCGGGTGAGAAATAATGGCAAAGGTCCGGCGCTTGGCTACTTGACTTGTTAAACTCATATTAGGCTCCTTCTTAGTAAGCAAAAGCCCGTGGTTGGTTGACACGGGACTTGAGGCTTATGATCGTTTCTTCTTGTTGTGTTTGGGTTTAAAAGGGACGAGCTTGCGGTCAGCCTCGCTGACTGGGCTGGAGGACTCTTCCCCTACGGGCGCTTCTTCATAGACTTGATCAGACCCGACAACTTTCTTGACTGCTTGGAACTGAGAGGAGGCGTCGTCCTCCTGGTCTTGCTTATCTTTGGCAGATGTTGATGACGCGTTCGATTGGGGCGCCTCTTGATTAGGCTCGACCGTCATCACTTCCTGGATTAATTTCTTCAATTCCTGCTTCTCTTCTTCAGTCAGGCTGCCGTCTTGTAAGAGGTGGCTTAAATCTTCCCGACCCTTAAGGCTAAAGCCGTCGTCGGCCACGTATTCCTGAAGCTGGATGTTGAAGCGATTGACTTCCTTCTCTGGATAGAGGGCATCAAAGTCAGTGTCTTTGAGGATGGCTTCATACTGTGACAAAATAGTCATCATTTGGGCCTTCATCTCATTGAGCTGGTCCTTAAGCTGGGCCCCGCCTTCCACCAAATCATGGCTGTAGGCGGCGAACTCTTCCTTGTATTGGACCACTTGTTGGTTGGTCTGATCGACTAGGCGTTGGGCCTCTTCCGTCGATTCTTGGACAATCTGGTTACCTGTGCGGCGGGCATCCACAATCCCGTCCTTAAGGGCTTGTTCCATGTCCTGGTATTTGACCATGTCTGCTTGCAGCTTGGTCACTTGTGCTTGGATGTCAGCGACTTGCTTTTCCAGCTCACTAATGCGCTGATCCTTGGATTCAATGACGCGTTCTACCTGACTACGATTGTAGCCGAAGAAGCTTAATCCAATATGGGTTACTTGACTCATATGGGTCACCTTTCTACTCATTCTAACTGTCCCTATTAGTTTATCAAAAAAACGGCGCCTTGGCATCCCTTTTTTGATAATTTTTCACTTATTTTGCCCCTAAATGAAAGGCCTGGGCGATATTAACCGGCGTCTGGCTGTTAAGCAAGACCAGCAACTTGATGCGAGCCTTGACCCCGCTCAAGCCCTGAGTGAAGATGACCCCGGCTTGGCGCAGCTGCTTGCCGCCCCCTTCATAGTCATAAACATCTTCCGTAATGCCGTTGAAGGCCCGCGACACCATGACTACTGGCAGGCCAGCCGCCAGCACCTTCTTAAGGCCAGCTAAGCTAGCAGGTGGCAGGTTACCTGCCCCTAAGCCTTCTATGACCAGACCATCATAGGCGCCTGAGTCCACAATGTGATCAAACAAATCAGCCGTCATGCCCGAGTAAGCCTTGAGCAGGGCTACTTGCTTGGTCAGCGCCTGGAGTTCATAGTGCTCGGTATGGATCAACTTCTGGAAGTAGAGGACCTGGTTCTTAGACACAATCCCATTGGGGCCAAAGGTTGGCGTCTGGAAGGTGGCCACATTGGTAGTGTGGGTCTTAGTCACATAGGTAGCCGTGTGGATTTCCTCGTTCATGACCACCATGACCCCCTTGCCCCGCGACTGGTCGGCAACGGCGGTGACAATAGCCGACCGCAAATTGGCTAGGCCATCCGAGCCCATTTCATTGCTGGAACGCATGGCCCCGGTAATGATGACCGGAATGTCTAGATTCAGGGTCAACTCCAGGAAATAGGCCGTCTCTTCCAGAGTGTCGGTCCCGTGGGTGATGACCACCCCATCGAAATCGGCCTGATGGGCCTCAATCCAGTTCTTGAGCTCCAACATATGTTGGGGCGTCACATGGGGTGACGGCAGGTGGAAGAAGTCAATGATGGTTAGGTCAGCCAAGGAACGGAAGAGATTGCCTTCCTGGCTGAGCGGATTGGTGGAAGATGGCGAGACCTTACCCGTGGTCTGGTCCTCACTCATGGAGATGGTTCCCCCTGTGTTTAATATGGCAATCCGTTTCATCCCTTGCCTCCCTCCTTTGGTCCTAATCGGCTATACAATACTTGCACCCCTTATTGTAACATGAATGCCCCCCAGTGTCTGTAACAAATTCCCTACAAAATAGCCGACTCAAGGCTAAAAAAAGAGGCCCTGGGGCCTCTTTTAGGTGTGCTTAAATTGGCTTAACTAGGAAAAGAGTGAGCCCGAGTCAGCCACACTCATCAGCTGAAACTAGCCAAACGAGTTAGACAAGACCAGTCAGGCAAGTGAATCTAAGCCAACCGAGCTAATTAGCCTAAGTCAATCTAGCAAGTGAGTCCATGCCAAGCGAGCTAGTTAGCCTGAGTTAATCCAGCTAGTTACCCGAAGCTAACTGTAGCAGATAGTCCAAGTAGTTGCCCTCATGGGACTGGAGCTTTTGTCTGATGCTGGCCACTTGATCCGGCTGGTCCGTAATGATGGCATCGACCGGTTTTTGCAGGTATTTGCGGATTTTTTCGTTGTCATTAATGGTCCAGACATAGACGGCCTTGCCCTGGTCGTGGGCTTGTTCAGCCAAGTAGTCCTGATAGGAGAAGTCTTCGATGACGAAGAAGTCTACCTGATTGTCGCCAAAGCCCCCTAGCTGGATGGGAATGACATAGCCGGTCTCGATTTCTGGCGCTAGCCGCTCAATTTCTTCCATGACCTTGAGGTCTAAGGACATGGTCTTATACTGGGTCTCTACACCCAGCTGGCGCATCTTATCGATAAAGATTTGAGCGTAATTGTCAGGCTCGCCCCCGTGAGGCTTGAGCTCGACCAGGAGCTTGACGCCCAGTTCTTTGGCTCGTTTGACATAGGCGTCAAAGGAAGGAATGGTGGCCTCCAGGCCGTCCTGGCGCACGGTCAAGCCCTCCACTTCCGTCAGGGTCATGTCCTGAACCCGGCGGTCAATGCCAGCCAGGCGCTTGAGGTTGTAGTCGTGCATGACCACGAATTGCTGATCCTTGGTCAGCAGAATATCCATCTCTACTTGGTCCACCCCTTGGGCAGCCGCCGCTTCCAGGGCTGGGATAGTATTCTCCACTCCCTCGGCCACATAGCCCCGATGGGCCACAACCTGCTGTTTAGTGTTAAGCCCACTGCTAAAGACTTCAAAGGCCGCCGAGCCATAGGCCATGGCACCCAGCAAGGCGAGCAAGAGGTAGAAGCGCCAACCACGTTTGCCCTTGGCCTGGGCTAGCAAGTAAGGCTGACTGTCCAAAGGCCGCCCCAGGAAAATCAAGAGAATGGACATGACGCCCACCTTGGTGAAGAGGCCAAAGGCGAAGTTGACGCCCCGATAGAGGGTCAGGACGCCGGCCTGGAACCAGAGATTATCGCCCTTTGTATTGATTAGGAAGGCTAGGCTGGCACCTAGAATAATAAATAGAAAGCCAAAGATAGCCAGGATTACTTCAAAGCCCAGCAAGGCGCCCACTAGCTTGCGCTTGCCCTGGCGCGTGGCCTGCCAACTCATTTTAAGCGATTGGGAGAAGGCCTGGTCGCCAATGACCATGAGGGGAACCGTGTAAATCAGACGCAGGTTGAGATAGGATAGGACTAGAAAAACCAGCCCCACCATAACCGTCCCCATGGGGGTCTTCATCAATTCACCCGTAATGAATTCCGGCACATAAATACCCTCCGTCAGACTGGACTCGAGGACCAAGCCACTGACTGGCAAGGTAATGAGCAAATAACCAAAAAAACTAACAAAGTCCAACCCGTTCAAGGATTTAAGCCGGCCCAGGGAATGGGTCAGCAAGCCTCGATAGGACAAGCGCTTGCCCTGGCGACAGGCATCAATCACATAGGCCATGGCCGACAGTTCCAGGTAGAAGAGCAAGGCGAAGACCGCCCCCAGCACCAGCAGAATACCAATACTAAGCGGGTTAGCCAGCAGATGACTAATATTGTTTTTGTCCAGGTTGGTCTGGTCGGCCGCAATCAGAGCCAGCCGGAAGAGATAGACCAGCAGCCCGGCCCCTAGCCCACTGACTAGGAATTGCAGGGCCGTCCCCATGGACAGCAGGACCAAGGCATGGCGCCTAATCAAACTTAGGGTCTGGCGGATGGGTTGGGCTTTGTGGTGTGTATGGGTAGGTGACATAGAACTTCCTCATTATCTTAATCTAAACTTATCCAGTCCCGAGAACTGGGTCTCGTTTAGCCTAACATAAAAGTGATAAAAATCATAGGGCCATTCGCCAAAAATAAGCACAAAAAAAGGAGCCGGAAGACGACTCCCAACTCCTTCAATTGATATTTTTAGCCCAAGTAAGCCTTCATGGTCCACAAGTGCTTGTCGTAGACAGCTTTCATGCCAATCAAGAGGTCTTGGCTGACTTCGTCGATGTCAGAGTGGATAGCTTCTTCCAATTGAGTGCGGAAGAGCTCGAAGTCGGCAACTGTTTCTTCGACCATTTGGCGCGCTGATTTTTCAGTCGTGTATGGCGCTTCCTTGATGGTTGCTAAGGCTAAGAATTCGCCTAAAGTTGAGACTGGCTTGCCGCCAATCATGAGGATGCGTTCTGCAACTTCGTCAAATTGTTCGTGAACTTCGTTATATTGCGTTTCGAAAAGTTCGTGCAATTTGTAGAAGTCTTGGCCCTTTACATAGAAGTGGTGTTGATGCAATTTTGCATACAAAACACCTAAGTTGGCTGTGATTTCGTTAAGACGTTGAACGGTTGACATAATCAAACACTCCTTTACTTTTTTGATAGGATGACCCTATCTATCTACCATTATAGACCTCTCAGATAGCAAAGCAAGGAATATGCACTTTTTATTAAGAATCATGTAAACCTAGGTCTTGTTATTAGAAGAGTAGACTGAGCAAGGCCAAGAAAGGCAGCCCGCCCTGTTTGACCAGAATGGCCTTGTCGCTAGTGACTGCCCCATAGGCCGCCACCACCAGAATGTTGATCAGCAAGACTATGGCCAACTCCTTAGGCGCCGAGGCAAAGTAAGCTGCGTAGAGCAAGGCCGCGCCAATAAAGCCATTGTAGACCCCTTGATTTTTCATGAGGGTATTGAACTTAGGCTCTGCCAGCTGCTCCCGACTAATAGAGAAAACCCGGCTGGTAGCTTGCGAAGTCGTCGCCACCGTCTCCAAATACATAATATAGAAGAAAAGCAAGGCTGATAAAGTTATGAGAATCTTTGAAATAATAGACATGGTAGAACTCCTTTAAGTTGGTTGGTTAGTAACCTTGTCAGTATAAAAAGGGATCCCCTAACTTGTCAAGCCTTGGGCTTGGCGCCGGAGCTTGTGCCCTGCTAGTGGGCCACTGGCTCTGCCTCTTTCCCAGGTTTCGGCCCTTTTCCGAACTTTCCGTCCTAGCTAGTGGTCCACTCTTTAAAGTGGACCACTGGCTCTGCCTCTGCCCCAAGTTTCCAGCCCTTTCCCGGCCTTTCCGCCCTAGCTAGTGGTCCACTCTCCAAAGTGGTCCACTGGCTCTGCCTCTGCCCCCGGTTTCCGGCCCTTTCTCAGCCTCTCCACCCCAGCCAGTGGTCCACTCTTCAAAGTGGTCCACTGGCTCTGCCTCTTTCCCAAGTTTCCAGCCCTTTCCCGGCCTTCCCACCCCAGCTAGTGGTCCACTCTCCAGAGTGGACCACTGGCTCCCAACAACAGGCTTCCTTCCCCAAAAGCCAAAAGAAAAAGACCAGCCCCATAGAGCTAGTCTTCCTCCTTAACCCAACTACTTAGCAGTCAGGACATATTTAGTTTGCGCCAAGGCTGCTTGTAAGCTGGCTTGATCTACCTGACCGGTGACGGTCACGCTTTTGCTGGCCAGATCAGTGGTTACGGCTTGGACGCCGGCTACCTGGCTAAGCAGGCTCTCAATAGTCTTGGCACAGCCACCACATTTCATGGCTTCTACAAGATAAGTTCTCTCCATCATAAGCTCCCCTTTTACTCTTAAGCCTTAAAACGACGCAGTCGCAAGGCATTAAGGATGACGGAAACGGAGCTGAAGCTCATGGCCGCGCCCGCCAACATAGGGCTGAGGAGCGGACCGCCAAAGAGGTGCAAGAGCCCCATAGCAACCGGGATGCCTAGCACATTGTAGGCAAAGGCCCAGAATAGGTTCTCCTTAATATTGCGGATGGTGGCCTGACTAAGCTTGATGGCGGTTGCCACGCTAGTCAGGTCGGAGCCCATGAGGACCATGTCGGTCGACTCGATGGCTACGTCTGTCCCCCGGCCAATGGCCAAGCCCACATCTGCCTGGGCCAGAGCAGGCGCATCAT
>ERZ772962.66-NODE-66-length-58545-cov-4.742606_pt1 | contig 58545 bp, 60 predicted proteins | sample MGYA00580676_ERZ772962 | MGnify/ENA primary metagenome ERZ772962 (study PRJEB29015, sample SAMEA2738049) | human oral metagenome | biome: human oral; feature: human-associated habitat; material: saliva | place: China | collected 2230 ...
AGGTTAGCCAGCAGCCCCTTTCAGGGCCATCTACAAGGTTAGGGAATCCGCAGGCGCCTCATTGTCGAAACCCCAAAGCTCGAAGAGGCCCCCAGGGACTGTCTCCCACTGTAATGGTACAGACAGAATCTTGGAAAATTCTGTCCGCACCCCCCATAAGGAAGCTCAACGATGCACGGATAACACAGCATAGGAGCACAAAAAGAGCCCCGAAGGGCTCTCGAGACTGCAAGTGCCGCCTACGCGGTGCCCCGTAAGGAGCTTTTTTGGCTAAAGCCGTATTTTGACTCGCAGTTACGTTCTGACTGGTAATCAGGACGAGTTGATAGTAGCATACAACCCAATACAAGCCAATGAGACAAAATGAGAAATTTGGCAAATGGTCGGAGGAACGACTATGAGATTACGCAATGCTGAGAACTACCTTATAGGCTTGGATATGGGCACCGGCTCAGTTGGCTGGGCAGTTACCGATACAGAAAGCAATCTGATGCACTTTAACGGGCAGCCGACCTGGGGAAGCCGTATCTTTCCCACGGCAAGCACCGCTGCCGAAGCCCGCTCACATCGAGGACAGCGCCGCCGTTATGAACGCCGTCGTCAGCGTATAGTTCTGTTGCAAGGTTTCTTTAAGGACGAAATGGATAAAGTCGATCCAGACTTTTTCCTTAGGCTCAACCAGTCAATGTTGTTGTTAGAAGACCGCGATGATCGCATCTCATCGGATGTGTATGCCCTCTTCAACGACCCTGGCTTCACTGATAAAGAATACTACGATAGGTATCCGACCATATACCACTTGCGTAAACGCCTGATAGAAGACCCAAGCAAGGCTGATATCCGCCTTGTATATTTGGCGCTACATAACATCGTTAAGCACCGCGGCAATTTCTTACATCAGGACAACAAGAAGCTCTCCGCCAGCAACTCTGATATGGTGGGCTCGGTCGAAGAGTTCTTGAACGCCTTTGTGGATTGGTGTGACAACAAGGATATCAGTACATCCCTGAGCGGGGACGCTGACGCTCTCGATGAGACCGCTCAAAAGATCACGGCAATTCTGGAAGATCCTCATATCAGCAGAGGCGACAAATACAAACAATTCTCTGATCTGCTCAATACGGAAAAGGCATACAAAAAGAGCATCGCTGATCAACTCGGCAAGGCAGCCATCGGTTATAAGGTGGACTTCAAGAAGTTTTTTAGCATTGAAGGAGAAACTGACTATAGCTTTATGCTTTCTGAGGATGAGAAAGTCGAAGAGTTCATGCCGGCGTGCCCTGATGACGGACAGTATCTGTTTGAAATGCTTCAAAAGGTATACTCTGCATATATCCTGAGCGGCATTTTGGAAGGTGCCAAAGAAGGAGAAACCATCTCCTTTATCAAAGCGCGTGACTTTGATACCTACGGCAAGCAACTTAAGACCCTGAAGCGTCTGGTAAGAACGTATGCGCCTGATGCATATGACAGTTTCTTCCGTGGCAAGACAATCTCAGACGATAAAGGAAATAGCAACCATTCGTACCAAAAGAGAGGTTCCGCAGGGTATACACTATATGACCTAGACCATGGCTCAGGTTCGTATGACAGATTCAAAAAAGACGTCGTCGACCTCTTCGAGGGTGAAAACTCCAAGGCTGACCCTGCCGTTTTGTCTGACCCCGACTATCTGCAGATGAAAGAGGGCTTTGAGCACGAACGTTTTTTGCGTCGCCAAAAGACAAGCGATAATGGAGCAATCCCCTACCAGTTTCATCTCGAAGAGTTACGCAAGATCTGCGAGAATCAAGGGAAATACTACCCGTTCTTGCTCACAGAGGAAGATAAACTGACTTCGTTGGTAGAGTTCCGTATCCCCTACTACGTGGGGCCACTCACCACCAAGAACGCCGCCAAAGATGCGCAGGGGAAGAACCGCTTTGCCTGGTCTGCCCGTCAAGAGGGAAAAGAAAATCAAAAGATATATCCCTGGAACTGGCAAGAGGTTATTGATAAATCCAAGAGTGCAGAGAGGTTCATCGGACGTATGACCGGTGAATGCTCGTATCTGTTGGGAGAGCCTGTCTTGCCACGCAATTCTCTTCTGTATGAGGAATTTTGTGTGCGCAACGAGCTGAACGGCATTACCTATAGCGTTGATGGGGACGATTGGCGCCATCTAACGGTACGAGACTCACAGAAGATTTTTAACGAGCTCTTCTGCCATAGGCGCTCAGTTTCCTACAAGGCAATATCTGATTGGTTCAAGCGGAACGGTCTGCCTCACGTACATGTACGCGGTGGACAAGGCGAGACAGGCTTAGAGTCAAAGCTCTCCGCCTATAGATTCTTTACAGAGAAGGTCTTTGGCACCTCCGATCTCCGTCCTGAGAATTACCCCATGCTAGAGGAAGTAATCCTGTGGAGCACGATCTTTGAGGATCGCGATATTCTGCGTGATAAACTCAAAGAGAAGTATGGGCAGGAAAACAGGGGTCCCCTCAATGCCAAACAGATAAAGACGATCTGCAAACACCGCTTCAGCGGTTGGGGCCGGCTTTCAAGAAAGTTGTTGACCGGGTTTAAAGCCGATACCGATCAGGGCAAAAAGTCCATTATGGATATTTTGCGCAACGGTAACCCCAACAGTGACGAGCGCTACCAGACCATGGTGTTCATGCAGATCCTCCACGACGATCGCTTGGGCTTCCAAAAGATGGTTGATAGCTACAACCTTGCAAAGATGCAGGGCATGCCCCACAACTCAATTGACAACCTTCAGGGATCCCCTGCAAATAGACGCGCTATCAATCAAGCGCTACGCATTGTCGATGAGATCGTACGAATCGCAAAACATGAGCCTACCTGCATTTACCTGGAGAATACTAGAGACGATGGGCCCAAAAAGCGTACTATCAACCGCTATAGACAGCTAAAAGCCGCGCTTGAGGATCTCAGGGAACAAGGCAAAGAGCAGGGCGTAGATGAGACACTCAATAAGCTTAAGCGATATGAAAAAGTAAACATGGATGAACGACTCATGCTCTATTTCTTGCAGAATGGCAAGTCACTGTATTCGGGAACAAAGCTTGAAATCAAACAGTTATCTGAATATCAAGTAGACCATATAATCCCTCAAACTGCTATAAAGGATGACAGCCTGGACAATAAGGCACTAGTCCTCGCTTCAGAGAACCAAAGCAAATCCGATAGCATGTTGCTTGACAAGAGCATTCGGTGCCGCATGTGCTCAACGTGGACAGCGCTGCATGATGCCAAGTTACTAAGCGATAAGAAATACAACAACCTTATGCGCAGCAGGTTCTCCGACAATCAGCTGGGTGGCTTTGTCGCGCGCCAACTGGTCGAGACCAGCCAAATTGTCAAAATGACAAGCATGCTCTTGGAGGAACGCTATCCTGACACAAAGATATATGGCATAAAGGCGCGTATATCCCATGAGCTGCGAAAGATTTATAACCTGCCCAAGCACCGCGAGGTTAACAACTACCACCATGCCCAGGATGCTCTCTTAGCGCTTACCGTAGGCCGTTTTATAAGCTCCCGGTATCCGGATATCTTTGAACATCCAGTTTACTATGCTCATGTCGTGCGCTTGGCACTCAAGCAAGAAGCCCAATCAGTAAATAGCAAAAGAAATGTTCCTGGGTCCGTTAGCTTTATCGTAAGCAGCTTCCAAAAACCTAGTATTGACGACGAGACCGGCGAAGTCTTACGTGATGGTGGGGTATGGCAGCCAAACGCCGAGATGAAGAAGGTATCTTGGGCCTTTGACCTTAAGCAGTGTCACATTACCCATATGCCCGAGATCACCTCTGGTGCCTTCTGGGATGCGACAGTATATTCACCAAAAACAGCAAAGAAGAAGCCCACTCTGCCGATAAAACAAGGGTTGGACCCTACTAAGTACGGAGGCTTTTCTAGCGAGTATTATGCCTATTTCTTTACATTTAGCTGCGAAGACAACAAAGGACGATCAGTAATCCGCTTTGGGAATGTACCAGTGAGCATTGCGTCAGAGATAGACTCAGAAAATCATGATCTCTCATCGTTGATTACCTATGCAAGAGGATTAGCAGCTAAGGAAAACCTAAAATTTTTGCATATCATCCGACCACGCATATATAAATATCAACTGATAGAAGTAGCAGGTAACCGCTTTTATGTGACAGGGAAAAAGGAAGTTAGAAACGCTACCGAAGTAGCTCTTTCGTTGAGAGACGCACGTCTCTACGATTCTATTCAACATGAGGATAACGAAAACGACGATTCAGAAGCCTATAGGACGTTGCTTCATTCAATAGAAAATAGCCTTCTGCAACGCTCTCCGAGATTAGCTGGATTGCTCGACCTGGGTAAATGGGATGGCAAGTTCAACGAGCTAGGCCCTTCTGAAAAGTTAAGCATTCTTTCCGGGATCATGAGCGAAGCGTCCGCACAATCTAATTCTACAGATCTGAGGCCTGTGGGAAAGGGACCGTATACTGCTTGTATAAAATTCAATTTCTCGAAGGAAATGTCTGACTCCTCATTCCGCTTTGTAGACCAATCCGTAACAGGCATGTTTGAAACGAAGGCAAAAATTGAGCTTTAGAACAGTCTTCATAGAGAGCCCCTGTAAGCTTTCCTATAAAAGTGGCTATATGGTTGTACGCAAAGAAAATGATACTGCCAAAATTCATCTGTCAGAGGTATCCACAGTCATTCTTCAGACCGAACAGGTCTATGCCAGCGCGTACCTCTTTTCAGAGCTTGCAAAACGCAAGATCGCACTCGTGGTATCTGACGAGCAGCACAACCCCATCGGAGAGTACCTACCGCTCTATGGCGCTTACAACGTCAATGCAAAGATCCAGCTCCAGTTGGCGTGGGGTGAGCCTATAAAGAAACGCGTTTGGCAACGTGTGGTAAAGGAAAAGATCACTCATCAGGCTTCTGTACTTGAGAAGTATGAGCATGACGAAAAAGCCCATATCCTAAAGGCCATGGCAGCTGAAGTACGATCTGGGGATACCACTAATCGCGAGGCCGCAGCTGCCCGCATATATTTTGCAACTTTATTTGGCGATGACTTTTCTCGTGACGACGATTGTCTGATCAATGACGCCCTCAATTATGGATATGCCGTACTTCTATCAATGGTCAACCAAGAAATCGTTTCCCGTGGATTCCTTACCCAATGCGGTATCTGCCATCGAGGAGAGACAAACCAGTTTAACTTTGCCTGTGACTTGATGGAACCATTTAGACCGCTGATCGATGCCCTCGTTATAGAGAATCTCGCTGGAGACTTTGACAAGTATATACGGCGTACACTCGCGGATGTCGCCAACGTTATTGTCCAGTACCGTGACGGTAATTATAAGGTAGGGTCTGTAGTCTCACTGTACGTTCAGGACTGTCTGAATGCGTTGAATAAGAAGATCCCTGTAGACAATATTGAGAAGTTTGAATTGCTGTGAATAGGAAGACAAGGGTTCGGTATATGAGACTCATGCTGTTCTTTGATTTGCCGGTTGAAACCCCAAGTGAGCAAAAGACTTACCGACAGTTTAGAAAGAAGCTCATCGAAGAGGGATACCTGATGCTTCAAAAATCAGTCTATTCCAAGCTGGTGATCAATGAGAACGCCGCCTCAGCCGCAATCGACCGACTCCGTAAGATACGGCCCGAAAAAGGGCTTGTACAGGTCCTTAAAGTTACGGAAAAACAATATGTCTCTATGATCTATGTCACGGGCGATGAAGTAGAACATGATGAGATAGACACCACCGATGAGTTGTTGATCATATGAACATCGTCATCAACGGAATGGACCAGCCCGTAGAAATCAAAGCAGGAAAGCCAACAGCACTGCGTATCTATAACCAAGCGCTCTATGCCCGAATATGCCGCTCTTTCGAAAGTGGCTTAGGCACCGAAGCGCTTGAGCCATATTCTATTTGGGATGGAGAAACGGAAGTGTCTCCACGCGACGGAACAATTGTTATTGGAGATCCTCTTGATTTGCCTTGGGATCACCGGCTTCTGGCTCAGCATCTGGCTGAACGATTTATCGCATGTCTACAGGAAGACGAAGAGACAAGGCAGACAATTGATTCTCAAAGCCAGGAGATCATGAAAGCTATTGAGAGAATAGCTTTCAGTTTTAATAGCGAGTATTCATTTACCAAAGATTGGGACCTCACAAAATTTATAAAACTCTTTGGTCTGGAGCCTGAACAAGACCCCGGCGAACCTTACATTGACAGCTGTATCCGCTTTACGGAATATATCGCTGATATGGGGTTTAAAGGGGTTATTATTTTCATGAATCTCGGACTTTTTTTGACAAAATCCGAGCTCAAAACGTTCCTTGACACCATAATTTTTCTTAATTTGAATGTGCTGCTACTTGAAGGAGCTAGTTATATTCCACCAAAGGGATTTGGTGGAAATATAGCCATTGACGAGGACTTTGTTGAGGATATTAAGAATGAAACCAGTCAGAATGGCGTCCCTTTGCAGGAGGGAATTTGCATCAACGGTTTTGGTGCAGTGACGTTCTGACTGGTAATGACACAATGAGCGGAATTGGTCCACCTGTTAGTGTGTTTTGGTGCAGTGACGTTCTGACTGGTAATGACACTGTTGTCGGTTAATTCCCAATCCACTGCTGGTTTTGGTGCAGTGACGTTCTGACTGGTAATGACACACTGCCATTAGTTTTCCTTTCTAATCTTTGGTTTTGGTGCAGTGACGTTCTGACTGGTAATGACACCCGTTTTTTCGTTAGCGTAAACAAATCCAGTTTTGGTGCAGTGACGTTCTGACTGGTAATGACACGGTAGACGTGATCCTGTTATCAGTCTGCTGTTTTGGTGCAGTGACGTTCTGACTGGTAATGACACCCTTCTTGTAACACCACCCGACAACACCTAGTTTTGGTGCAGTGACGTTCTGACTGGTAATGACACCTCCACTTGTCGAGTCCGTCGCCATTCGGGTTTTGGTGCAGTGACGTTCTGACTGGTAATGACACCTGCCGGCTTTCCGAACCTGCTCGTCAATGGTTTTGGTGCAGTGACGTTCTGACTGGTAATGACACTTGATGACCTGATAGATGACTCCATGCTCGTTTTGGTGCAGTGACGTTCTGACTGGTAATGACACCGGTACGACCGATCAGCGCCTTGATGAGCTGTTTTGGTGCAGTGACGTTCTGACTGGTAATGACACCGTCGCAGATACCGCTAATGGCGGTAGAGGGTTTTGGTGCAGTGACGTTCTGACTGGTAATGACACCTGGCCTGCGATGCCCTCGCCAATACCGCTGTTTTGGTGCAGTGACGTTCTGACTGGTAATGACACTCAACAAAGTGTTAAGACGTCCATTAGGCGGTTTTGGTGCAGTGACGTTCTGACTGGTAATGACACCCGACAATATGGTTAAGTGGGCGAAGTAGGTTTTGGTGCAGTGACGTTCTGACTGGTAATGACACTGCATGTGCGGTTGTACAGCGCACAGGTGGGTTTTGGTGCAGTGACGTTCTGACTGGTAATGACACTTGAGCGTTGTTATTGGCCTGAGATGTCGGTTTTGGTGCAGTGACGTTCTGACTGGTAATGACACAGCCACGGCTAACTCCAACGCGTCCACGGCGTTTTGGTGCAGTGACGTTCTGACTGGTAATGACACTCTGGCGTTGCGAATACTTGGTTATTGACGGTTTTGGTGCAGTGACGTTCTGACTGGTAATGACACAAAGGCAGAGTAGTTGCTGGTCATCGTGGAGTTTTGGTGCAGTGACGTTCTGACTGGTAATGACACTTGCGATTCCTCATATTCCTCGGCTCTATCGTTTTGGTGCAGTGACGTTCTGACTGGTAATGACACCTTTTTGAGTAAAGGAGAGAATTATGCAATGTTTTGGTGCAGTGACGTTCTGACTGGTAATGACACTCATTCCAAGGAGCGTCCTGATAATCGGTTGTTTTGGTGCAGTGACGTTCTGACTGGTAATGACACTGTATGTGCGGTTGTACAGCGCACAGGCGGGTTTTGGTGCAGTGACGTTCTGACTGGTAATGACACTTGACATGGCTTTCATCGCCTACATGCCAGTTTTGGTGCAGTGACGTTCTGACTGGTAATGACACCTGAGGAAAATGGATTGACCCAAAAGCACTGTTTTGGTGCAGTGACGTTCTGACTGGTAATGACACTGCAGGCTCAATTACCTCGCCAATTCCCGAGTTTTGGTGCAGTGACGTTCTGACTGGTAATGACACTGATGCAGAGAGACTAGCTAAAAAAGAGCGGTTTTGGTGCAGTGACGTTCTGACTGGTAATGACACCTTTGCCGCATACCAGACGGACGCTGACGGGTTTTGGTGCAGTGACGTTCTGACTGGTAATGACACTACAAAAGTCTGGACGTTAGGGTCGCGTGGTTTTGGTGCAGTGACGTTCTGACTGGTAATGACACTATTGGCCGCATCGATGAGCTAAAGTCTGGGTTTTGGTGCAGTGACGTTCTGACTGGTAATGACACAGATAATACGACATATGATCAAGTAGAGGTGTTTTGGTGCAGTGACGTTCTGACTGGTAATGACACCGGGACTTGTGATAAGTCGATATTGGCCTGGTTTTGGTGCAGTGACGTTCTGACTGGTAATGACACTGATGCAACGGCCATGCTCATCCCATCTGGGTTTTGGTGCAGTGACGTTCTGACTGGTAATGACACACAGGAGACCGTGCATTTGTCGCTGTCAAGGTTTTGGTGCAGTGACGTTCTGACTGGTAATGACACTAGACAAATCCGCGCGATGCGAGCATAAAGGTTTTGGTGCAGTGACGTTCTGACTGGTAATGACACCCCCCACGGTTTCAACTCCAGAAGCTGTCTGTTTTGGTGCAGTGACGTTCTGACTGGTAATGACACTCCTGACACAGCGCCCGGAATACCTGCGAAGTTTTGGTGCAGTGACGTTCTGACTGGTAATGACACCTTCGTTGGTGACAGTTGACATGTCCTCTGGTTTTGGTGCAGTGACGTTCTGACTGGTAATGACACACAGCGTCTATGTTACACTTAGAGGTGCCCGTTTTGGTGCAGTGACGTTCTGACTGGTAATGACACTCACTGTCTGTCGCGGTGCAAGGCGTCATAGTTTTGGTGCAGTGACGTTCTGACTGGTAATGACACCACATAAGAGACGGCGTATTCCATTGGGTGTTTTGGTGCAGTGACGTTCTGACTGGTAATGACACCCATGTCTCGGCGGCGCAGAACCTCCACCAGTTTTGGTGCAGTGACGTTCTGACTGGTAATGACACCAACTCCGATGAGCGAGGGATTACCTGCATGTTTTGGTGCAGTGACGTTCTGACTGGTAATGACACATATATCACATTCTAGGCTTCTCCACACAAGTTTTGGTGCAGTGACGTTCTGACTGGTAATGACACTGCTGTTACGGCGGTTGCTACATGGGTTGTGTTTTGGTGCAGTGACGTTCTGACTGGTAATGACACTAACCGTATAATTGTCTGTTTTGTTGATGCGTTTTGGTGCAGTGACGTTCTGACTGGTAATGACACGACATTTAATATCTAGCCGATCAGTTACGTGTTTTGGTGCAGTGACGTTCTGACTGGTAATGACACCCACGAGCTGGCAGATGCGCTCGCCTTTTGGTTTTGGTGCAGTGACGTTCTGACTGGTAATGACACCGGCGTATGGGAGACGCACAGCTTTTCCCAGTTTTGGTGCAGTGACGTTCTGAGTGGTAATAGCACATAGGAATTCTCCTTAATCTTTCGGTTCAGTCCTGAAACCTGTGTGTGGCCCCATCATGCCGCAGCACCGGAAGCCTTCGAGTAGCGCCTGCTGGCATCGAAGATCTTGAGGAAGAAGTACTCATCGTTAGGATATCCCTAGCCTGCCCTCCTGAGCGTCTTGATCATGCAGTTGGTGCCCTCGATCCTGTCGCTGCTGACATGGTGCCTGGCGTGCGCGACGATTCCCTCCATGTGCCCCTCCACGAGGCGGGCAACCCTGGCGAAGTGCCTGTCTTTCGTGCAGCGGCACGTGTCCACAATCCTCTCCATGGCAGCGCGTATCGCATCCGCATCGGTGCACGAATAGGCCTGCGTGAGCATCTCATCTACGATGTCGCAGGCAAAGGGCAGCTCGTTTTGGGATATGAGGTCCTCGCAGCGCTTCCTGGCTCCTCCCTTCTGCAGGGCCTCCTGCTTGCCGAAGAGCCTACTGCCCCTCGAGACGACCTTGCCGGCGCGTGCATCGCAATCCTTCCTCTTCCTGGTGTCGGCACAGGACTTAAGGATGTATGTGGAGTGCTTGAGGGACCTTGCTCCTTAAGTCTTGCCTGCTTATCCTTCCTGACCTTACAGATCACCTTCTCGTTGAAGTTCTTCACGATATGGAAGTACTCGTAGACGATGTCCAGGTGCGGGAACCTCTCGAGGAATGCGCACTCGAAGTCGGCGTTCATGTCGCAGGCGATTGTCTCCACATTGGATATCCACTCAGCGAGCACAAAGTCACAGAATTCATGCACGACCTGCTTCTTCTTGGAATGAGCGAGCTACAGCACATGGCCTGTCTTAAGGTCTATGACTACGGTGGCATATCTGTGCCCGCCGTAAAGCTTGAACTTATCTGCGCCCAGATACCTTGCCTGCCGCTTGGGCTTCCGGAGTCTGGTCTCGCCGTCCTCGCCCTTCTCCGTATAGAGCGCAGAGAGCCTCGCGCGCTCGATCTTTTTCACGACGTTTCTGTCGAAGCCTGCCGTGGGCGATACCGCCTTGAGGGTCTGCCCCAGGGCGAGCAGGTCACACACGAAGGCGAGCAGCAACAGCGTGATGCGCTGGCCTGAAGCCCTGAAGGGGGACGTCCTCGATGCAGGAGGCCCCGCACTCCCTGCATGCCCATCTTGGCCGAGATATCTCTATCCTTGCCTCTCCATCCCGAGAGGGAGATGCCAAAGTGCGATGGGGGCCTTCCCGTTTTTCTCCATTGCCTTTCCGCAGCAGGGGCACGAGGGTGCATCCTTCGATATCAGCCTGCCGGGGACAGTGAGGATCTGTACCACCTTCCTGCATCTCCTGCCCGATGTGCCGAGCTCCTCCGTGCAGACGCTCTCCTTAGGATCTCCTGCCTGCACGAAACCCACGAGATGGGAGGGGATCCGGAAGAAGACAGAGTCTTCTCCAGCATGGGAAATAGCGGGCAGCTGGGCTGATGGCGATGCTACACTTGTCATCGCGCTCCATCCTTGTTCGGGATCTTCTTGTTGCGATGCAAGATTCTAGAGGATGACCGCTTTTCTGTCCCTTTGAGCATCAAGCCATGGGCATCTGCCCACAGGTTTTAGAATTGAACCTTTTTGTGAGGACTTTTGCCATTCGCAGGAGAATAGTGACCGTTTAGTTCGTTATATGGACCAAAGGGTCCAAATAAAGAACATTTTCTGTAAGATAAATATTATCAGCTGCTTAAGCAAGCAAAAATCTGTGTTATATAGGTCCGTACATGTTTGAGAGGGGAGTATTTGATGAGAGATGCAATTGTTATTGAAGACTCAGATAATGTAGCCATCGCAGTACACCCATTAAAAAAAGGAGATGAAGTAACCTACACGTACTCATCTGGTAAAGAGGAAAAGATTACGGTTCGAGATGACGTGCCTCTATTCCATAAATTTGCATTGCGAGACATTCCTGAAGGTCATCAAGTCACAAAGTATGGCGAGTATATTGGCGTAGCAACACAGGATATCTCAAAAGGTCAGTGGGTACATACGCATAATTTGGCAAGTTCAGACAATCTTGAAGCGGCTGCAGGAGGAAAAAAATGAGTAATATTGAGTTCTTAGGCTATAAAAGGCCTGATGGATCGGTTGGAATTAGAAACCATGTTCTGATTCTCCCCACTAGTATCTGCGCATCCGATCTTGCTGAGCAAATTGCAAAATCTGTTGATGGCTGCGTATCATTCCACAACCAAAACGGTTGCTCACAGATTGATATTGACAGAGATGAAACTCTTCATGCAATGGCTGGATATGCTGCAAATCCAAATATCTATGGCACGTTAGTTCTTTCACTTGGTTGCGAGACCTGCCAAAATGATATGGTTGTCGACGAAATCAAAAAACGTTGTGACAAACCAATGCGCCGGATTATCATTCAGAAAGTTGGCGGCACCCTCAAAGCACTGGATTTGGGTATTCGGTATGCTCGCGAACTTGTTAAAGAAGCGCAAACCTGTCATAGAGAGCCCAGCGATATTTCCAATATCATTCTGGGGACAAACTGTGGCGGCTCCGACTCATCGAGTGGCCTTGGTTCTAATCCATTAATTGGTACTGTATCTGATAAGTTTGTTTCCCTTGGTGCCACATCAGTGTTGTGCGAGACTCCAGAGCTTTTTGGTGCTGAACACATTTTGGCAAAGAGAGCTGTCTCTAAAAAGGTCGGCGATCAAATTATCAAAATCGTGAAAGACTATGAGCATAGTGTGAGCATCTTTGGCTTCGAAATGAGAGAAGGCAATCCTTCTCCAGGTAATAAGGCTGGTGGACTTACAACTCTGGAGGAGAAGTCGTTAGGTTGCATTCATAAAGGTGGCCACTCTCCCATTGAAGCCGTCTATGATTATGCCGCTGCAATAGAGAAACATAAGGGCCTTGTTATTATGGATACTCCTGGTAACGATCCTTCTTCTGTGGCAGGTTGTATCGCTGGTGGTTGTCAACTCGTTGTTTTTTCAACAGGCCAAGGGACTCCAACTGGAAATGCACTTGCTCCTGTGTACAGATTGACCGCTAATCCAACTACCGCAAAGATGATGGCAGACAATACTGACTTTGACGCAACTGCCTCGATCTACGGTCCAGATACGATGGAGGAACTGAGAGATAAGATGTTTAATGATCTTATCGAAGTGTTCAACGGTCGTGAAACCTGTGCTGAATCAATGGGATTTGTTGAGACCGCTTTACCGCACCTGTGCAACTACATTTAGTTCGTCTCTTTTGAGAGGGTTTTGTCGATAAGGCTCTTGTGGTGTACCGAGCATGGCAGAACCTCTATCGATTTCTAAATTGAAGTGATTGTGCTATCTGCTGAAATAGGACTAATAGCACACATGATAAACGACATAAGAGTGATGATGTAGGGGTACAATAGTGAAAATTAAAGGTATTTATTGTCCAGCTATTACCATATTCAATGATACTGGAGATATTGACTATGACCTTTGGGGTAAGCATTTAGATCACTTAGCAGATGCAGGGATTAATGGTGCTCTTATCTTTGGTAGCATCGGCGAGTTTTATGCGCTCCCCATAGAAGAACGCGAACAAGCAGTTCAATTTGCTGCAGATAGACTCCGCGATCGGGATATCCAGGTCTTGGCAGGAGTCGGAGATACTGCTTTTAAGAATGTAGAGCGTATGGTGAAGGCAGCAGAGAAAGCTGACGTTGACGCAATCGTGGCCATATGTCCGTACTACTTTGGTCCTACTGATCAAACAGCTCTGACATACTATAAAGATATTGCTCAGTGTACTGATATGCCGATCGTGATCTATAACTTCCCTGATCGTACCGGGATGGACATCAATCCTTCACTCGCAGCAAAAATAGTTAAAGAGGTTCCTACGATCATTGGCATGAAGGACACGGTAGATAGTGCAAGTCACACTAGGCACGTCATCCAATCTGTGAAAGCTGTACGGTCGAATGTGGGGATCCTTTCTGGATACGATGAATATTATCTGCCTACCAGAATTGTAGGTGGCGATGGTGTTCTGTGTGGTTTGGTTAATGTTGAACCAGAAGCCTTCGTTGCAATGCATAGGGCATATGAAGCTGGCGATTACACCACAGCAGTTGTAAAGGCAAAGAGAATTGCTCATTTGATGCAAGTATATGATGTGTGTGATCTCTTTATTTCAGCAGTGAAATGTGGCGTGCGTGTAAAAGGGTTACCAATTTCCACGTATATCCAGAAACCTGCTCGTCAAGTAACCCAAGCAGAATATGAGCAAGTAAAACGTATCATCGCTGAATCTAACTAATAAATATTCTTGTTTTACTAACATTGTTTTATCCCATAAAGTTTGTGTAGTAAGAAGTTGCATTTTGCTATTTACCTGCTCTTATAGGCTTGCATGGCAAAATGATAAGACGCTTTATGCATAAATATCAAAGATAAATAAAACAACTTTTTATTATGAGTATGGTACTTTGGCATTGACTCAGATCGGAAAGACAAATGAGTGTTCCAATACTAAAAACAATACAAAAAGTTCCTGCAGGCATGATGGTTATTCCTTTGCTGATGGGCGCCACAATTAATACCTTCGCACCTGATGCACTGCGTATTGGATCGTTTACTACGGCTCTGTTCTCTTCTCAGGGCACTGCGGCAGTCGTAGCATTGCAGATCTTCTTTGTTGGCACGAACTTAAGATTCAATCAGGTCGGAGAGGCTCTCAAGCGTGGTTCAGTCCTTCTGATTGCTAAATACTTAGCCGGCGTTGTCTTAGGTCTTTTAATTGGCGCGTTCTTTGGACAGGCTGGCATTTTAGGCATCTCAACGTTAGCTTGTTTTGCAGGAATTACCGGTGCTAATGGTTCGTTGTATCTCTCACTTATGGGTGAGTATGGTGATGCGGCAGATACTGCAGCGCAAAGTATCATGAATATTCATGATGGACCATTCCTTTGCCTACTTACATTAACCGCATCAGGCATGGCCAATATTCCTCTCCAGTCACTGCTTGCTGCAATTATCCCTCTGATCATCGGTTGTATATTAGGTAATCTCGATCCCGATATGAGGAAGTTCTTTGATGCCGGAGCAGGACTCATCGTACCGTTTGTTGGCTTTGCGATTGGTGCAGGGATCAGCTTTAAGAGCATTGTCGATGCTGGTATCTCTGGAATTGTCTTTGCCGCTATGGTCTTCTTTATTGGTGGCGGAATTTCTTTCTTGGCAGACAGATATATCAACAGGCGTCCAGGTTATGCTGGAGCAGCTATTGCAAGCTCTGGTGGAAATACCATCGCAACTCCTGCAGCTGTTGCAGAGATCGATTCTTCATGGGCACCGTTTGTTGCTTCTGCAACAACTCAAATCGCAGCAGCCGTTGTAATTACCGCAATTATCGTGCCGCCTACCGTAGACTTCATTGCTAGGAAATTTGGTTGCCCTCGTTTTGAGAGAGAAGCAGCAGAAAAAGCGGCAGCTGAAAAAACTGCTTTGGAAGAGAAAAAGGTTGAATGAGGCGTTAAGGCCTTTGATAACAGCACCGATATAAGTAATACACCATCGTAGAAGTTAGAACGAGAGTTATGAGTGGCGAGTATGTAATGGCATTGGATGCCGGCACAACGAGTAACCGATGTATCCTGTTTAACCATGCAGGTGAGATCTGCTCGATGGCACAAAAAGAGCTGACGCAGTACTTCCCGGAGCCGGGGTGGGTAGAACACGATGCCAATGAGATCTGGCAAAACCAGCTCTCGGTAGCCCGTGAGGCGATGATCAGAATTGCTGCACAGCCTGAAGACATAGCAGCAATCGGCATTACCAACCAGCGTGAGACCACTATTATCTGGGACCGAGAAACCGGACAGCCACTGTGCCATGCAATTGTCTGGCAGTGCCGGCGTACCGCAGATTTCACCGAGAAGCTCAAAGCCTCTGACCCGACCTTCGTTGAGACCTTCCACAGAAAGACCGGCCTTTTGATCGACCCTTACTTCTCCGGTACGAAGATCCGCTGGATCTTAGACAACGTAGAGGGGGCCCGGGGGAAGGCAGAAAAAGGGGAGCTGTGCTTTGGCACGGTGGACTCCTGGTTGATCTATAAGCTCACCAAAGGCAAAGTCCATGTGACTGACTACTCCAATGCCTCGCGTACCCTCTTGTTCAATATCAACACCCTCAAGTGGGATCCGGAGCTTTGCAAGATCTTGGATATCCCGATGAGCATCCTGCCTGAAGTCAGACCTTCAAGTGGCATCTTTGGCTATGTTGATCCGGAATTCGTAGGATCTCGTGTTCCTATTGCTGGGGCAGCAGGAGATCAACAGTGTGCTTTGTTTGGACAGACCTGCTTTGGGCAGGGAGAGGCAAAGAACACCTACGGTACCGGTGGCTTTATGCTGATGAACACCGGAGAAAAGCCGTTCTTCTCCAAGTATGGTCTGCTTACCACCATTGCCTGGGGTATCGATGACAGAATTGACTATGCCCTGGAAGGCTCGGTCTATGTAGCCGGTGCCGCTATACAGTGGCTGCGCGATGAGCTGTGCGTGATCGACACTGCACCGGACTCAGAATACTTTGCCACCCGGGTAGGTGACACCAATGGGTGCTATATGGTCCCGGCCTTCACAGGGCTCGGGGCTCCCTATTGGGATCCCTTTGCCCGCGGCGCGATTGTGGGCCTTACTCGGGGTACCAACAAGTATCACATTATTCGGGCCACTCTCGAGTCGATTGCCTTCCAAACTGCTGATGTCTTAACGGCAATGCAGCGCGATATGAACTGCAATCTCTCTTCACTGCGTGTGGATGGGGGAGCCTGCAAGAACAACTTCTTGATGCAGTTCCAATCCGACATTATCAATGCACCGGTCAGACGTCCTGCCTGTGTAGAGACCTCGGCTATGGGTGCCTCTTATCTGGCAGGCCTCGCTGTAGGCTTTTGGGATTCTAAAGACGACCTGATGCAGAACTGGGCAATTGATAGGGAGTTCAAGCCCGAAAAGAACGACGGGTGGCGTGACTATGAGCTTCGACATTGGCACCACGCAGTAGATTCCGTACGTGGTTGGGTCAAGGGAGAGGGTGTGTAGAGTGACCTACGATGTAATCATTATCGGTGCCGGAGTATCCGGGTGTGCCATTGCACGGGAGCTATCCCGCTATACGTGCAATGTACTAGTGATGGAGCGTGACGAGGATGTGGGCTGTGGTACTTCTAAAGCCAACAGTGCAATCGTCCATGCCGGCTATGACTGCAAACCAGATACGATGATGGCGCGCATGAATGTGCGGGGCAATGTATTGATGGGACAGCTCTGTAAGGATCTGGATATCCCCTTTGACCGCATTGGCTCACTTCTGGTGTGCACCCAAAAGGAACACTTAGATGGTCTGCATGACTTATTTGAGCAGGGAGAGAAAAACGGGGTTCCTGATCTTAAGATTCTCTCCGGCAAAGAAGCCCGCGCTATGGAGCCACACCTAAGCGATCAGGTGGTCGGGGCACTGTGGGCACCCACTGCCGGTATCATTGACCCCTTTATCTTAAATATCGCAATGGCAGAAAATGCTGCAGCCAACGGTGTCGACTTCCACTTCAATACCCGCGCGGAGAAGTTAACATGCGACGAAGAGGGGATCTGGCATATCCGTACCAACAACGGTGAGTACACCACCCGCTGTGTGGTCAACGCCGCCGGTGTCTTTGCCGATGTCTTCCACAATATGGTCTCCAAGAACAAGATCCATATCACCCCCAGAAGAGGTGACTACTACCTGCTTGACCGTACGACCGAAGGCTTTGTACACCATGTGATCTTCCCGCAGCCGACCAAGTTCGGCAAAGGTGTGCTGGTAACACCGACCACCCACGGCAATATCTTGGCGGGACCAACCGCCATTGATCTGCCGGACGACGATAAGGACGACACGGCAACGACCAGAGAAGGCCTTGATCAGGTCAGTGCCAAAGCCTCACAGGATGTCTCAGGGATTCCGTTTCGTGAGACCATCACGAGCTTTGCAGGCTTGCGTGCGCATGAGGATCACCACGAGTTTATCTTGGGACCGGTCGAGGATGCTCCGGGCTTTATTGACTGTGCCGGTATTGAATCTCCAGGCCTTACGAGCTCTCCTGCAATCGGTGAGTACTTAGGTGCCATGATCCGCGATCTCATGCATCTGGAAGAAAAGCACTCCTGGATCTGGAAGAGGAAAGGCATCTTGGATCCCAAGAAGCTCTCGGTGGAAGAGAGAAACGAGCTCATCAAGCAACAGCCTGCCTACGGACAGATTGTATGCCGCTGTGAGTCAGTGACCGAAGGTGAGATCTTAGATGCAATACACAGACCTTTGGGAGCACGCTCACTTGACGGTGTAAAGCGCCGTGTCCGTGCAGGGATGGGACGCTGCCAGGCAGGGTTCTGTAGCCCGCGTGTGATGGACATCTTGAGCCGTGAGCTCGATCTGCTACTGGAAGAGATTACCAAGAGTGGTGGGGACTCTAAGATTGTGGTTGGACGCACAAAGGAGGTGCAGGCATAAATGGTACTTCAAAACGTAGATCTCGTCGTAGTCGGTGGTGGACCTGCAGGTCTTGCAGCAGCAGTCTCTGCCTATCAATCAGGACTTAAATCTATCCTTATTCTCGAGCGTGACAGTGAGTTGGGAGGCATCCTCAACCAGTGCATCCACAACGGCTTTGGACTCCATCGCTTTAAGGAAGAGTTGACTGGTCCTGAGTATGCTGACCGCTTTATCAAGGAAGTTGAAAAGCTCAAAATCCCATATCGCTTAAATACGATGGTGATGGACATCTCACCTGAGCGTGTTATCACTGCGATGAACAAACAGAATGGGATGTTCCAGATTCAGGCAGGCTCTGTTGTGCTTGCGATGGGGTGCCGTGAGCGGCCACGCGGGGCACTCAACATCCCGGGTTATCGTCCTGCCGGCATCTTTACTGCAGGCACCGCCCAGCGCCTAGTGAACATCGAAGGCTATATGCCGGGACGTGAAGTCGTGATCTTAGGCTCCGGTGATATCGGATTGATCATGGCCAGACGTATGACACTGGAAGGTGCCAAGGTCAAAGTCGTCGCCGAGCTTATGCCTTACTCAGGCGGCTTAAAGAGAAACATTGTCCAGTGCCTCGATGACTTTGGAATCCCCTTAAAGCTCTCACATACTGTGGTCGATATCAAAGGGCGTGAACGGGTCGAGGGTGTCACCATTGCCAAGGTCGACGAGAACAGAAAACCGATACCGGGAACTGAGGAATACTACAGCTGCGACACGCTGTTGCTTTCCTGTGGCCTCATCCCGGAAAACGAACTCTCCCGTGTCTGTGGGGTAGATATTAGTCCTGTGACCCACGGACCTGTGGTCAACGAAAGCTTTGAGACCTCTATCCCGGGTGTGTTTGCCTGTGGCAATGTGCTGCACGTCCATGATCTGGTGGACTATGTGAGCGAAGGGGCTGATGCGGCAGGGAAGTGTGCTGCCGAGTTCGTACAGGGCAAGTTCGGAGACCCCGACAAACCATCTGAGGGCAGCATCCATCTGCACGGAAAAGGTGGGGTGCGCTACACCGTACCTTCCACGCTTGATCTTGACCGTATGCCTGACAAACTTACGGTACGCTTCCGTGTGGGGGCAGTTTATAAGAACTCGTATGTGAGTGTCTATGCAGGAAAGAAACGTCTGCAACATCGCAAGAAGCGGATATTGACACCAGGACAGATGGAACAGGTCATACTCAAAAAGTCAGATCTGACCGACAGTGCGCTTAAGAACTTAAGTGACATCACGGTAACCATAGAGGATAAGTAAGGGGGCAATCATGGAAACAAGACATTTGACCTGTATCAATTGCCCCATGGGCTGCCAGCTGACGGTAACCTTAGACGAGGGCAAAGTCGTTTCAGTGACGGGGAATACCTGTAAGCGTGGAGAGATCTACGGCAAGAAGGAAGTCACCAATCCTACCCGTGTCGTGACCAGTACGGTGTGTGTTAGAGGTGGTACCCGTGAGCGGGTCTCGGTTAAGACCAAAGAAGATGTACCGAAGGCAGATATCTTCAAGGTGATGGATGTGATCAACACCACAGAAGTCAAAGCACCGGTGCATGTAGGAGATGTACTCGTCAAAGACGTCTGTGGTACCGGCGTGCCGATTGTGGCCACTGCAAACGTAGAGGCGACACCTCTAAAGTAATGCAGACAGCATTGCTATATGCATCTTTTAATGCCTTAATTTGCATTACTTGGGTAGCGTCGAGTTTAAGAACGATGACATAAAAGTACCTAATCAAATTTACAGAAGAAAATATTAATAATATAAATAAACGACAAAGGAGACCAGCTATATGAAGTCAAGACCTGATTAAAAGATTGTAGAAGAAGTTTTAGGTAAGTAAGTTTTGGTTCAATCCTAATTCTTGTGGGCAGATGCCCAGAAAGACAGAGAAGCGGCCATCCTCTAGAATCTTGCATCGCAACAAGAAGACTCCGAAGAAGGATGGAGCACGCTGACAAGTGTAGCATCCGCGGCAGCCCAGCTGCCCGCCGTTTCCCATGCCGATGAGGCTGCCGCTCCTGGCTTCATCCAGATCCCCTCGCATCTGGACAGCTTCGTGCAAACAGGCATGTCCGAAGAGAGCGAACGCACAGAGGAGTTCGGGACATCCACCAGGAGATGCCAAAGGGCAGTGCAGATCCTCACTGTCCCAGGCAGGATGGTTGCCAAGGAAGCTCCATGCTGCCCCTGCTGCGGAAAGGCGATGGAGGGCAACGGGCAGGTCCCCATCACGCTTCGGCACCTGCCCCTCGGGATGGAGAGGGCAAGGATCGAGGTATCCCCGCCCAAGATGGGCATGCAGGGAATGCGGGCAGACGTCCACCGAAGAGGTACCGTCCAGGGCGCTAGGCCAGCGCATCACGCTGCCGCTCCTGACATTCGTGTATGACCTGCTCGCCTTGGGCCAGACCCTCAAGGCGGTATCGCTCACGGCAGGGCTCAACAGGAATGTCGTGAAAAAGATCGACAGGGCAAGGCTCTCTGGGCTCTACACGGAGAAGGATGGGAACAAAGAGAGGAAGCTCCGCAAGCCGGCACGCTACCTGGGCGCAGATAAGTTCAAGCTGCATAATTGCCGCCGCTGGGCCACCGTGATCATAGACCTTAAGACCGGGCATGTCCTGTGGCTCGCATACTCCAAGAAGAAGCGGGTCGTATACGACTTGTGCGACTTCGTCGGGGAGGAATGGATGTCGAAGGTGGAGGCCATCGCCTGCGACATGAACGCCGACTTCGAGCGGGCATTCCTGAAAAGGCACCCGCGCCTGGATGTCGTCTACGACTGCTTCCACCTCGTGAAGAACTTCAACGAGAAGGTGATCTGTAAGGTCATAAAGGATAAGCAGGCAAGGCTTAAGGACGAAGGCGATGCCGATGCGGCGCGTGCCCTCAAGCATTCCACATACATCCTCATGTCCTGTGCGGACACCAGCAAGAGGAAGGACCAGGATGCACGTGCCGGCAAGGTCGTCTTAAGGGGAAGCGCCCTCTTCGGAAAGCAGGAGGCCACCCACAAGGGCGACAGCCGCCAGAGGTACAAGGACCTCATAGCCCAAAACGAGCTGCTTGCCGCCTGCGATAATTGCGGGTGAGATGCTCTGCCGGGCCTACGGCTTACAGGCAGCAGAAGCGCATGCGCGATGCGATGGAGCAGATAGTGGAGGTCTGCCGCGGCACGAAAGACAGGCACTTCGCCAGGGTTCGCCAGGCTCGTCGAGTCGCACATGGAGGGGATCGTCGCACATGCACGCCACCATATCAGCAGCGGCAGGGTGGAAGGCACCAACCAGATGATCAAGACGCTCAGGAGGGCAGGCTAGGGATACCCTAACGACGAGTACTTCTTCCTCAAGATATTCGATACCAGCAGGCACTACTCGGAGCCTTCCGGAGCCGGTGCATGATGGGGCTGCCCACAGGAATTAGGACTGAACCGGCATTAATCATCGTTTCCCTAGTACAGTTTCTGGACAGATGGGCATCCATCTGCCGTATGCTTGTCAGGAAGATGAGTAGAAGCTGCGAGAAGGGGAGCCCATGGACTTCGTATCCGACGATCAGATATTGCTCGGCAGGGAAGCGGAAAGCCGCCATGAGCTGCTCCGTATGCTCTGTGCATAGGCCGAGGCCCTGGGCATCGTTAAGGATGACGAGGAAGCATATCAGGCCTTCCTCGTAAGGGAAGAGCTCGGTACGACCGGCCTCATCGAAGGCTTTGCCGTGCCCCATGCAAAGGCAAAGACGATCCAGAGGCCTTCTGTCATGGTATGGAAGAACAAGACCGCCGTCCCTTGGCCTTCGTTCGATGAGAAGCCGGTCGATATCGCGGTTGCCCCCTTCCTGCCGGAAGCAGACAGGGAAGAGCATATCCGCCTGCTCTCGAAGACCGCTGTCCTTCTGATGGGTCCAGCCTTCCGCAAGCTGCTCCGGGATAGCGATGACGCCCATGCAATCTCCTCTGCAATCTCGGAGGTGCTGGCACAGGAATAGCTGACTGCTCAGTGCCTCATCTGAGCGATATGCTGCAGATGAGGCACTTCGTTAGATCAATGACGTGGACGCTGCGGAGTCGGACGGGACGGCAGAGCAACAGCTGTATCACCAGCTGGCGATGCAAGCCTTCTTTCATAACCGGTGAATGCATCGACGATTTCTCGTGCGACGAAAAGGCTGTTCTTGCGATTCTTTGAATTCTGGTACAGGATTCCTGCCTTGCTGAGTGTGGCTATTGCATTCCTTGCTGCTTCAGTGCTTCTGCCACACAGCCTTGCGGCAGAAGTGATGCTGATGACGGGATTTCCTATGAGCTTGGGAAGAAGCAGATCTGCTGCTGAGTTTGCTCGGGGATGCACTCTTTCTCGCCAGCCTAAGAGTATTGATTCAAGCGCGTCGTTGAAATCATGTGCACGCTTGCATGCAAGGCTGCAGGAACGTGCAAAATACTCGATCCAATCGCTTTCGCACAATATCCTTGTGCGTGGTTCTTCGGCGTTCTCATCCCATCGGTATGCTGCAAGATTATCTATATAGCGTGCTTTGTCGGTTGCAAGAATCAGAGAGATGGGTGGAACGACATTCTGAGCAAGGCCGGATCTGCGCAGAATTACTTGGACGAGCGTACGCCCTGTTCTCCCGTTACCATCAGCGAAGGGGTGGATGGTTTCAAGTTGTGCATGCGCAATTGCGGCAAGGGCGATACCGGGCATCTGCGCAGTCGAAATGAATTCAGCGAGATCCTCGATGTAATCCGGCACCAGTTCCGGGCGTGGAGGGACATAGGGTGCACCGATTGGATTGACGTTGTTGCCGCCAATCCAATTCTGCTGTGTGCGTATTACCCCTCCGTAATCTGCGAGATCGGTATGCTCCAGCAGTTTTTTGTTGATGGAACAGATGTCGCCTATATCGAAAGAGGGCTTCATGGAGAGCGTATCGATGCTTTCCTTCATAGATGAGATATTGCCGAGGACTGCCGCCTCAGTGCTGTCTATACGGTGCGATACACCGAGCTCGTCCAATGCTTCATATTCGAGCAGCTTTCCTGCACTTATTTGGAGACTTTCGATTTTCGAGGACGCTATAGCTTCGGCCCGGCGAATGAGTCGAGCTATTGGCTCGGTATTTGCCAAGTGAGGTGTCGTGAGATCGAGCCTCTATATATCTGCCTGAGCTTGGGCGGCGGCTTCTGATGCTTCGGGCGTCAGCAGATGATCGGTTTCACTGAGCTTGTCGGGAACAAAAGGATGATAGGCTCCCGACTGGCGTTCGCGTCTGTTGGCGCCCCACGTGTCGCTTAACCAGAATCGCGTCTCATAGTATCCCATGCCGGCTCCTCACGGTATATCAACAAAGGACCTGAGCAGTTCGGGCCGCTTGCAATAACCTTGGACTCGAACCTTCCAAAAGCAAGGTTAACACAATAACCTTGCTTATAAGATCTTTGTAAACAAGATTATCCGATAACCTTGTTTTCCCATCAACCTCAGCCAAGGTTATTGCGCAGCTCCGCAGCAGGACTTGACTCAGGAGATGAAGTTCGTGGCTGCAGAGCCAGTGCGCTCTGCAGTAGTGTGGCCTTCTCCCCAGACCGTCGCGAAATCTACATCCTGGACATCCGGATTCTCCTCGAGCATGAGCGCGAGATCGAGCTCGGTCGTGAGCGAGGTATCGCCCTGCTCGATGCCGGTGCGGATATACCAGTGCGGGCAGACGGTCGAGGCGCCGTAGCCGCTGAGGCTCTTTGCCGCAAAGTAGAGCGGGTTGTACATGTTCTGGCGGTCTGCGCTCACGGTACCGAGATCGTCGGGTTATGTTTCAAAAAGTGTGTCCGGATTGATTATTCACCGCCTGCAATTCGTGGGCATGTGAAACTCGCTCCAGACTATCCCCGTGTCGTATTCTTCGGGCGCGCCGTCGTCGTGTTTCTTGTCCGATGATACTGTCGCGAACAGGCCGTCGACCTCGTCGTCGGTCGGCATGACGTGGATGATATCCGCCGGCGGCAGCGGGCTTTCCGTGTGCATGTAGCACCACCAAAAGATCGCCTTGATGCGGTGCAGGAGCAAAAAGTCCGCGGTGGTGCCTGAACACGTCTTGGAGCCTGGCGTTCACGCTCTCGACCGCGCTGTTGGTCGAAGGCCACTCGCCGCCGTATCCCTGCTGCATCTCGACGAACGTGAACAGCGTCCCATCCTTGACGAGCTTGTTCAGGATCTTCCTCGCCTTGCGCAGGCGCTCGTGGGTGTAGACCCTCCTGCCGTCCTTGACGGTGAACTCCTTCAGAAACGTCGCCCATTTAGTGCACCATGCGCTGTACTCCAAGAGCCACACCGTGGCGAAGCCGGCGTCCTTGAGGCTGTTGGCGATGCCCAGGGGCTCGACCCCCTACCTCGAGTTTGGGCTTCAGGGTCGTGCAGCGCTTGACCTGGTTGGCCACATGGAAGGTGCATCGCTGTACGTTCGTGCCGGGCCACACCTCCCTTACCGCCGCGAAGAGCGGCGAGATGCCGCAGATCGCCATCCTGGGAGCGGGGATGTGCAGCATCAGCGCTGCCCAGGCGGACCCGCACTCGCTTTGCGCCAGGTGCCAGCCGACGACGTGGCCGCCCCCCACGGCGACCAGCACGACGGCCTTCCTGCGAAGCCATATGCCGTCCAGGAACACGACGTTGTGAATCTCGCCGCTGCCAGGCACTATCGGCTATATCCTCCAGGCCCACACTGTCTTGTGCCAAAACGTCGATCTGCTGGTCTTCAGATCCACTATCGCGTCCTTTGAGAGCAGCCACCTCAAGAAGGCCCGAGCTACTCCGTGGCCTTATCGTGCCTGCGCACGAACGAGGCACCGTAGCCGCTGCAGCACCATCTCTGCGTGCCCGCCTTCGTCGCCTTGTTCTTCTTCATCTTGGCTTTGCACGAGGGGCATTTTGGATTGCTCACGGCCCGCTCCCGTCTCTAGGCATTTTTCCCGCATAGGAACAGCCTGTCTGAGCAGGCGTGTCAAGGGCAAGCCGGACACACTTTTTGAAACATAACCCGCGAATCAGCTCTCCGTTGACTGCGACTCAAATCCCGCAGAGCCCGAGATGGCCGATATCGGGATCCTCGCTTCGCTTGATCCGGTGACTGGGTTTGCGTCGATCTGGTCTATCAGGCTCTGGACGGCTCGGCGCTTCAGCAGCGTATTGAAAGCCGTGACGGTACCCACACGCTCGGCCACGCAGAGGAGATCGGGCTGGGACCCAGCACTACAACTTGGTGGAGCTCGACTAACTTTCAGGGTATCGGTACTGTCTCAGTAGTATCGGTATCCATACGATCTCGGGAAATGCAGATAGTTGAAGAACAAGCACGTCAGATACCTAGATTTTAGAGATCGTGAGAAGAATGCGCCCTGAGGGTGCACGGGTGAGCTGTGCCGGTTTATCCTTATATAGCTGTAAACGTCAATCGATACGTATTTATATGTACGCGTATCTGTCACAAAGGACGGGCATGACAGGAAGACACTATCCGCGCTCCTCAAGCACGACCGCCCCCCGCCATTCTGCGCATTCTCAGAAGCTGGCAGGTGGAAGCCATTTTCCTTCTCAAGAACATCAGGCAGCCGGGCGTGGGAGGCACATGTCAGTGCCCGAGCCTGAGCCCAAGCACAAAACCGGGCTCTATATGCTCCTGTTGATCCTGGGCCTTATCGTCTGTCTTGTCCTCTGCGCCGCGGTGATCCCTGCGGCAGTTCAGAAGGCACGCGACCATGAGGCGATGACCCTTGTTGCTCCGGGCACGACCGTCGACGTTGAGATCCCTGAAGGGGCTGACGGCCAGTCGATCTTCGGTGCGCTCGTGGATGCCGGCTTGCTCACCAATGATCAGTCGAGCGACTTTATGCACGCGGCGCTCGCGCAGGGCAACAACGCCCAGAATATGCAGGCGGGCACCTATACCTTTACCGGCGGCATGACACCGGAGGAGTTGGCCCAAGCCCTCGTAGCGGGTCCTCAGTACAATGCGGCCTATACGTTAACGATCCCGGAGGGATACACCGTCCAAGCGATCGCCAACGCGATCGAGAAGAACATCCCCACGATCTCTGCGGATGACTTCATGGCACAGGCGAAAGCCTCCAACTATGTGAGCGACTATCCGTTCTTAGCCGATGCGGCGGACAACTCCCTGGAAGGGTTCCTCTTCCCGAGGACCTACAACTTCCACAAGGACGTCGATGCGGATACGGTCATCCGCGCGATGCTCGACCAGTACCAAAGCGAGATCGGCGCACTTGATTTTGAGACTGCGCGGCAGAATATCGCCACCACCTACGGGCTCGACTTCAGTGACTATGACTTCCTGAAGCTCGCTTCCATCATCGAGCGTGAGGCGGCAAGCGACGATGACAGACCGACGATTGCTTCAGTTTTCTACAACCGCATGCGTGACGGTATGCCGCTGCAGTCAGACGCCACGAGCGAATATTACAAGGGTGACGCGGTGACACCGGATGATCTGCAGCAGAACAATCCGTACAACACCTATCTGAACGAAGGATTGCCCCTCACTCCGATCTGCTCTCCCGGTGAAGCTTCCTTGCAAGCTGCACTCAATCCCGCCCAGACCGACTACTACTTCTTCTACATCATCAAAGATGGTGACGATTCCCACAGCTGGTATGCTGAGGACTACGATCAGCACCTGGCCAACATTGCGGCTGCGCAGGAGCAGTACCCGGATGCCCAGACGCAGGACGAAGAACAGGGCCAGTAGTCTCTATGTCGCTGCTGACAGCCTCTGCTTATATTGAGTGCGTGGATCTGATCGATCTCGACGCGCTCAAAGCATATGGGTATCGGTTCCTCTTGATGGACCGTGACAATACCTGCATGCCGCTGAATACCTTTACAGTCCCTCCCGATATCGAGCGCTGGTTTGCCAAAGCACAAGCCATGGGCTTTGAGACCTGCCTTGTCTCCAACAACATCTTCGGGGATTCTGTGAAAGCTTCCGCAGACAAGCTTAACTCGTCTGCGATCTATGCGGCGATGAAACCCTCACCTTTTGCGCTCCTCAATGCGATGCGTGAGCGGGACTATACCAAAGACGAGACAGTGCTCGTGGGGGATCAAGTTTACACCGATGTGGTGGCGGGAAATTTAGCCGGAATAGCGACGATCTTGGTCAAACCGCAGTCAGATACGGATCTGTTCTACACTAAGGTGTTAAGAAAGCTTGAGGTGCCGGTACTGAAAGATCACCGGTACCGGAAAGGCCCGCATCGGTGATTTGCCTTCTCGCGATAGCCATCGGCGTGAGCGTGCGCGATGCCCGAACGAGAATCATTGATAACGCATCTTGCATTTTTATAACCGTGATCGGGCTGGCGTTTCAAAGCCTGAGAGCTCTCCATCCTGAAGCGGTACTGTCCGTTCCCGGATGGGGTCGGTTTTCTGAGCGGCTCAACACTCCCGCGTTCTGCATCCTGTTTTCGATGCTCTTTTTTACATGCGCAGTTGCGATCGAGTTCCTCTATCGCCGGTTCACTCAGCAGGCCGGCTTCGGTTTGGGCGATGTGAAGTACGCAAGCGCCTGGGCGCCTCTTCTGGGAGAGTGGATCCTGCCAACGCTGTGCACTGCACTGCTTGCCGGAGCGCTCGTCGCCTGGTTGCGGCATCAGGAGACCTTTGCTGCAGGCCCCTGGCTTTCAGTTGGATTTTATAGTGTCCTGCTTGCTTTAATGCTCGCTCCCTGATGTGGAGTACCAAAGCCGCTCCGTGAGCCTTGTGTGTAACGTGGTAAACTTATCGTCTGGGTATTTGTGTACATGGAGGTTGCACGTTGGGTTCGCTCGGGGAAGGATATGTTCATCACCAGGGATGTGACCATATCTTTTTTATCGGTTTTCTCGGAGCAGGGAAGTCGACACTCGCGCGCAACTTAGGCAGGCTCTTCTGTCGCGGCTATGTCGACACCGACCATCTGGTCGAACGCAACTTCGGCAAGTGTGTCTGCGATATCTTCGAACAGGACGGCGAAGAGGCTTTCCGCGATGCGGAGACCGAAGTCCTGCGCAGCCTGAAGGGCCGCAAGTCCCTGCTCGTGAGCTGTGGGGGAGGCATCGTGGAGCGCCCCGGCAACGCACAGCTGATGCACGAGATGGGGAAAGTGGTCTATCTAGATGGGGATCTCGAGGATTCCCTGAAAAAGATCCGCCACACCGAAGGCAGACCCGATCTGGGCTGCTGTATGAAAGACACAAAGGCGTGCTACGAACGGCGCCGTCCACTGTATGAGAAGACCGCGGACTATACGTTGGATATCCATAACAAGAGTTTTCAAGAGGTGGCCGATGCGGCCGCGCAGCTCCTCTGGGAGAAAGGTTTGCTATGAGTGACAAAGAACACAACCCCACCGCTCCCGAAGAGCCAGTACAGCCAAAGGATGCCGACCCGAAGCTGGAAGCGACCCGCCAGTGGGTTTCGATCCCCCAGAATTCCTGCAATGTCCGTATCGGGCATGGGAATCTGCAACGGTTCGGCTCAGACCTGATCACCTTTGTGGGCAAGCCCCACAAAGCGATGCTCCTGAGCGGTGAGAATGCTTCCGCTGAGTTAGTTGAACATATCTTTACAGAGATGACGAGCGAGGGTTTCTCGGTGAAGCGGGGCTCAATCCCGGATGGGGAGGAAGCCCTCAAGATTGAGAGCGCGCCTGCTATCTACCGTAAGCTCGATGAGGCGGGGATCACAAGCGACGATGCGATCGTGGTTGTCGGTGACGCCGCTCAGCTTGATCTGGTCTCTTTTGTGGCAGGTGGCTGGTGCGGAGGTACTCCGGTTGCAGCGATCCCGCTCGATGTGGAAGCGCTCATGTGTGCGACGGTTACGCCGGCAGGACTCACGGTAGGGGGCCATCCGGGTATGGTTCAGGGGCGCAACAGCATTAGGAATGTGTTTGCGGACTTCGCGGTGATGAGCCTGGAGAAGTCAGAGCAGCGCAGTCGAGCGCTTGTGACGATGGTGGCTACGGCGGTTTCAGATACCCAGAATGCCTTCGAACTGCTCTACAACAGACGGCAGGATCTGGCAGACAACAATGAGATCGTGTGGCGTGACCAGTTCAACGAGAGCCTCAGGAGCCGCGGACGGATCGTCTCCTCAACTTCGATTGCAGTGAGACAGTCGCTGGAGTATGGGCAGACCTTCGCGCGGGCCCTCAAGGAACTCACCGGCGATGAGTTCCCTAACTCAACCCTCTTTGCGGAAGGGCTGCGGTTCATGGCACGGCTCGCCTGTGTCGAGGAGGGGTTCTCGATCGACGATATGCTCGCCCAGGATGAGGTGCTTGAGACCTTTGGATTGGGTACCGTTCAGGCAACGATCGATCCGGACGACCTCTTCCGCGCGATGCACCGTATTGCCTTCATGCGGTCAGATCGCTTTATGGTGGCGCTGCCGAGGGGCTTTGGCCGCGTGAGGCTCGCTACGCTCGATCCGGAGAGCCTGAAAGAAAACCTTGCGGCCTGGTGTGCCCAGCATGCCAAACTGCAGACTGATAGCGAACAACAGACAGATACAATTAGATGAGGAGTGAGTGATCACAGTGGTTGATGCAAAAGCGTGCGCTCAGCGTGTGGAGCGACTGAGAGGGGTCATGGCGGCAAAGGGCTACGATGCGGTAGTTCTGCGCAACAACGCTGACCTGCGCTGGCTCACTGGCGCGCAGCGTACCTTCGACGACGAAGTGGCGCACACTGCATTCGTTGCAAAAGATGGGCAGTGGCTCCATACGGATTCCCGCTACTATGGTACCTTCATCGACCGCCTGGGGAAGGATACTCCTTGGGTGATCGACCAGAAATATATCGGCGCCGCTGACTGGGTGGCGCAGTGCGTATTGGAGACCCACGCCCGCGTGATCGCGCTTGAGGACACCCAGGATCTAGCCTTCGCTGAGGCGCTCACCGAGGCGCTCAACCATGCTTCACTCGGGTGCTTGCTGCCTCACATGCACGGGGATGTCTCAGCCCTGCGTATTGTCAAGGACGCCGAAGAAGTCTCCCTGATCAAGCACGCGCAGTCCATCACCGATGCGGCCTTCGAGCATATCTGTGGCTTCATCAAGCCGGGCATGACTGAGCTCCAGGTACGCACCGAACTTGAGGGCTACATGTTCAGCCACGGTGCAGATGCGCTTTCCTTTGACTCGCTCATCGCTTCCGGTCCGAATGGTGCCAACCCGCACGCCCAGCCGAGCAGCCGCGTGATTCAGGAGGGTGACATGATCGTTATGGACTACGGCGCCGGCTACCACGACTATCACTCCGATATGACCCGCACGGTCTGCGTGGGTGAGGCTTCCGAGGAGCAGAAGAAGGTCTATGCGGTTGTCCGTAAGGCCAACGAGACCTGTGAAGCTGCAATCCACGAGGGTGTCACCGGCAACGAAATCCACAACCTCGCCGTCAAGGTGATCACAGACGCTGGCTACGGTAAGTACTTCAACCACGGCCTGGGCCACGGTGTCGGCCTTCAGATCCACGAGCTCCCACTCTTCACCCGTGCCGCCGTTGGCGCAAAGAAGACCTCCGCTGGTGCGGTCGTCACGGTCGAGCCGGGCATCTATCTGCCGGACAAGTTCGGAATCCGCCTCGAGGACTTCGGACAGGTCACCAAAGATGGGTATGAAGTCTTTACGCAGTCTCCGCACGAGCTGCAGGAGCTTCCGGTGAAATAAGTTTTCTATACCTTGTGTGCTGAATGGGATACAGCGCCTCCAAGCGCCAAGGGAGCGTCGTATACTATCGTTCACACAACAGTTTTTTGGTGAAGGAGAGTTATTTGTGGCAACGCAGACTATCAGCACCGCTGATTTTAAGAATGGCATGGGTCTCAAGATCGGCAACAAGTACTACACGATCGTTGAGTTTCAGCACGTCAAGCCCGGCAAAGGTGGCGCCTTTGTCCGCTATAAGATCAAGAACCTGAAGGACGGCCGCACGATCGAACAAACCTGCAACGCAGGCACCAAGTTCGAGAGCGTCCAGCTCATTACCCGTGAGATGCAGTATCTCTACAACGACGGTGACTCCTATTACTTTATGGACAACGACACCTACGAGCAGATCCCAGTCTCCAAAGACTTTATCGGCGACAATGCCAAGTGGTTGGTGGAGAACGACAACTGCTCGCTGCTCTACGCCGACGACGAGCTTTTGGGCGTGACGCCTCCGATGTTCATCACCGTTGAGATCACGCAGACCGATCCCGGCTTCAAGGGTGATACAGTCCAGGGTGGCACCAAACCCGCGACGATTTCCACCGGTGCGCAGATTCAGGTCCCGCTCTATCTGAACCAGGGCGACAAGATCAAGGTCGACACCCGTGACGGCAAGTTCGTCCAGCGTGTCTAGGTTTTACTGCATGCGGTGAATGTTTCAGTGCCTTATCGTTTCGGTGAGGCGCTTTCGTTGTGTTGAACACACAGCACATCAGTTTTGCGTATACTTAAGTGAATACAGTGTGCTCTTGTTTTAGTTTTAATGGAAGGACTGTCCATGGACGAGCTCTCAATCGCGGGCATCGGCATCTCACGCCAGGTTGTCGCAAGTGTCGTGGCGCTGGCAGCGGAAAAAGTAGAGGGGGTTGCCTCTGTGGGAGGTAACGGCAACCTCACCTCGAGCCTGATCCGCATCTTTACGCAGAAACAGTTGAACACCACCGATGCGGTCGAGGCTGAGGTCGAAGGCGGTAAGCTCAAACTCATCGTCCATCTGGCTGCGTTCTATGGGTATCCGTTCCGTGAGCTTGCCGATGCGGTACGCAACGAAGTTGCCCGTGCGGTCAGCGAGCAGATCGGTGTCGAGGTTGCTTCGATCGATATCGCAATCGACAGCCTTGTGTTTCCCAAGGAGTAAGTGTTTTGGCTCATCATCGTTTTGGTGGAAGAACTTTGGCACGCAGCCAGGCCCTTCAGCTCGTCTTTCAGGCTGAGGCAACCGGCCGCAGCGTCGATGAGGTGCTGGCGGGTGACTATGTGATCTCCGACGGACCGCTCGACCCCTTTGGCGAGAGGCTCTCCCGCGGGTGCTGGGACTACATCCCCGAACTCGACCGCATCATCGAGGCGGTCTCCACAAACTGGTCCCTGAGCCGGATGCCGGCGGTGGACCGCAACCTACTCCGCTTGGCACTCTATGAGATCCTGGAGGTCGACGACGTCGCGCTGCCGGTCACGATCGACGAGTGCGTGGAGCTCGCAAAGGCCTTCGGCACCGACGAGTCCTCCCGCTTTATCAACGGCGTCTTAGGGCACATCGCCCGTGAGCTTGACCAAGGCAAGGACCTGAAAGGTCAAGTTGAGCGCGAACGCGCCGCGCGTCTTAACGCTACGCCGGCCACGCAAGCATCTCAGGGTGGCGGGCATGGCGAAGATTGATGCTGCAGACTATACCTCATTTCAGGCGATCTCGGATCGGCTGGATGAACTGGTCGCAGAGGCAAAAAATAAAGATACGTCGCTTGAGCGTTCTCTCGATATCTACGACGAAGCGATTGCACTAGGATCAAAGGCGATCAATCTGGTGGATACTCCGGACCCCTCTTCAATGGCAGGCAGTACCAACAATGCAAAGTCAGGCGAATAGGCGTGGCAAAGCGCAGGCGCCTCGACGAAGAACTGGTCGCACAAGGCTATTTTTCTACGAAGGATGAGGCCTACCGCGCAGTTCTGGCGGGGGAGGTCTCCGCTTCGGGCGAACGCCTCGACCATCCGGGTGAGGCGGTCAAACCGGGCTCAGCGTTGCACGTCAGAGGAACAAGATCCTATGTGAGCCGCGGTGGGCTGAAGCTCGCCGGGGCTCTCGATGCATTTAAGGTAGACCCGAAAGGATTGCGCTGCCTCGATGTGGGCTGCTCCACCGGGGGCTTTACCGATGTGCTGCTGCGACGCGGAGCGAAGAGCGTACTGGCGGTCGACGTGGGCTACGCCCAGTTTGCCTGGGAGTTGAGGAATGATTGCCGCGTCGAACTCTTGGAGCGCACCAACATGGTGGATGTGCCAACCCCGGAGCGGCAAGGCACGATCGATCTGGCGGTGTGTGACGTCTCTTTTACCTCAGTACTCACCGTATTGCCTGCGGTTCTGGAATTGCTGACCGATACAGGTGGCCTTCTTACCTTAGTCAAACCGCAGTTTGAAGCGCCCCGCGATCAGGTGGGCGAAGGCGGTGTCGTTCGCGATCCAAACGTGCGCCTGCAAGCGCTCAAGAGAGTGGCCTCTGCGTTTCAGGAGGCGGGGCTCACACCGGTCGGTGCCTGTCCGAGCTCCATCAAGGGGACCAAAGGAAATCAGGAATATCTGTTGTTGGGTGACCGGAAGACGGCTGTCACAGGCACGTTGGATCTGGAGTCGGTGGTGAGGTCTTCAACGTCGATTTTACCCAAAACAGAACACATGTACTAGTAATCGATCCCGGTGGCTGATATACTGCCTGAATGGTTGCAAGAAAGGCTGTGAGGTGCGCGGCATGAAAGTGCTTATAGTTCCCAATTATTCCCGTCCGGGAGCGGTAAAGGGGGCAAACACACTCGATGCCTGGCTCAAGAGCCAAGGCCACGAAGCGGTGTGGACACCGGATATGACAAGCAAAGAATATAACCATGTCACCGCGCAGGGGTGCAATCTGGTGGTATCCCTGGGCGGTGATGGCACCTTGTTGCGTGCCGCACGTATCGTGGGCTACGCAGAGATCCCGCTGATCGGCTTCTCCTATGGGCACCTGGGCTTTTTGACGACTGGGAGGCCCTCCAATTTAATCCGGACCGTCAGTGAGGCGCTCGAAGGTGAGATGCACGCTTCACACCGAGCGACCCTCTCCATTGAAGCCGACTATTACTTCCCTGATGGGACGAGCTACACGGAGCGTAGATTCGCTCTCAATGATATGGCCCTCACCCGAGGGAGCTTGGGCGATGTGATCTCGTTTGACGTTGGAGTTTCCGGGAACCACATCGACCAAATCCAGGGTGACGGATTCGTCGTGTCGACTGCGACCGGTTCGACCGGCTATGCGCTGGCTGCCGGCGGCCCGATTGTGACCCCTGAGTTCAACGGAATGGTCTGCGTCCCGATTGCTCCACACACGATTCTGGCGCGGGCGTTTTTGACCTCTGAGTCGGAAATCGTTGAGATCGATATGTCTCAGGAGCGCCCTGTGGAGCGGACCGTGCTGGCGGATGGTCAGCCGATGGGTCAGCGCGGTGGACGGGCGATGCACATCAGAGTGCGTCGCGGCCCCGGTGACATTATCCTGCTCGACCGCTCCTCACAGAGCTTCTATGAATCGGTTTCCAGAGTCTTCTACGGGAAAGTGGCTACCGATGATCGATGAGATTAAAGCGGACAATGTCGCTTTGATCAGAGAGGCGACGCTTGAATTTTCTCCGAAGCTGACCGTGTTGACCGGTGAGACCGGTACTGGCAAATCTGCGTTGCTCTCCTCACTGAAGCTGTTGATCGGAGACCGTGCGAACACTTCTTCGATCCGGGAAGGCTCATCCGAGCTGGAAGTTGAAGGCCGCTTCTTTTTGGGAGATAAGGAAGAGGACGGACATATCGTCCGCAGAAGGCTCTCCCAAGACGGGCACGGTCGGGTTGAGATCGACGGCCATCTCGCTACGGTCCATGAATTGGCAGACACGCTCGGAGCGAGCGTTGATCTGTGTGGACAGCACGAACACCAGCGGCTGATGGACACTTCGACCCATGCGGAGCTCCTCGATGCCTACGCGGGTGAGGCGACCCTGAGCGCACTTGAGCACTATAGAGGCGCTTTCAAAGAGGCTCAGGCGGCACACCGTGCCCTGAAGCGGATCCAGAAGGCCCGCGCCGACAGCCAGGAGAATGCCGAGCAGGCCGCCTTTGTCTTGAATCAGATTGAGCAGGTCGATCCCTCTCAGGAAGATTACGAGGAGCTCCAAGAGGAGCTGCCGCGTGCAGAGCACGCAGAGATGCTGATGAGCGCCGCGGATGTCGCACACCGGGCAGTGACCGAGGACGGTGGCGTCTCCGATATTCTAAGCGGTGTGATCCAACAGCTGCAGGATGCTGCGCGCTACGATGAGAAGCTCAAAACCTATGCGGACAATCTGGAAAGCTCCCTGATCGAGGCGGAGGACGCCGCCTCAGAGCTGCGTGACTACCGCGATTCGGTGGAGCTTGATCCGGAGGAGCTGCGGCAGCTTGAAGAGCGCAACTCTCAGTATCAGGGTCTGCTGCGCAGCTATGGCCCTGACCTAGAACATGTCCTGAAGCGTCGGGATGAGGCCGAAGAGTTGGTCTCTGTAATCCAGGACGGCGATGAGCGTGAGCGGGAAGCACAGAAAAAGATCGCTGAGGCAGAGGACAAGCTCAAAGCTGCTGCCGCAGCTTTACAGAAGCTGCGCCATGCCGCAGCACCGAAGCTCACCAAGGCCATCACCGCGGTGATGGGACAGCTCGAGATGGGTGGAGCTGCAGTCACCTTCTCGATCGAGGATCTGCCCCGTGAGGAGTGGGCTCAGGAAGGTCCCTCTGCGATCGAGCTCATGTACCGTCCGGGTGCCGGACTCTCCCTGCGTCCGCTGCGCAGGATCGCTTCAGGCGGTGAGCTTTCCCGCGTGATGCTCGCCTCGAAGGTAGTACTTGGCAATGCCGACGCGATCGATACCTTGGTCTTCGACGAGGTGGATGCAGGCGTTGGCGGGGCAACTGCCGTGGCTCTGGCACAGGTGTTGGCGCAACTCGCGCAGACCCATCAGGTGATCGTCGTGACCCACCTGGCGCAGGTCGCCGTCGTCGCGGATACCCAGTACGTGGTCGATAAGACCGAGGGCGATGTTCCGGAAACCAAGATCCATAAGGTGGAAGGGGAGAAGCGCGTGCGCGAAATTGCACGGATGCTCTCCGGCGACCAATCTGAAGCCTCACTCAACCATGCACGGGAGATGCTCGAGCATGCACATGTTAACAATTAAATAAGTAGGGTGATGAAGGTAGGAAATCGGCCTTTTAGACCGGTTTTAGGATTAGAATATAATCCCGTGTAGAAGATCGCATTTTTATTTGGAAGGGTCTACATGACCAAGCATATCTTTGTAACGGGCGGCGTTGTGTCTTCGCTGGGTAAAGGAATCACGGCAGCATCGCTGGGGCGTCTTTTAAAATCACGGGGCTATAAGGTGATGATGCAGAAGGCAGACCCCTATCTGAATGTCGATCCGGGTACAATGTCACCCTTCCAGCACGGTGAAGTCTTTGTGACCGAAGACGGCTATGAGTCCGATCTGGACCTGGGCCACTATGAGCGCTTCATCGATGAGAACCTTACGCGCAATTCCAACTTCACGACCGGTGCGATCTACTCTTCGCTGATCAAGCGCGAGCGCCGCGGTGATTTTCTCGGCGGTACCGTACAGGTCATTCCCCATGTCACCAACGCAATCAAAGAGCGCTTCCGCCGTATCGAGGAGCAATCGGGTGCCGATGTCGTGATCACCGAGCTCGGCGGTACGATCGGCGATATTGAAGGGCAGCCCTTCGTTGAGGCTATCCGTCAGTTCAGACGTGAAGATGGCCCGGGCAACACCCTCGTGATCCATGTGAGCCTGGTGCCCTATATCGCAGCGGCCCACGAGGTCAAGACAAAGCCGACGCAGCATTCCGTAAAGGAGCTGCGCTCGATGGGTATTCAGCCGGACTTCATTGTGTGCCGCTCCGACCACGAGGTAGAGGCTCCGATCCGCGCCAAGATCGCGCACTTCTGCGACGTCGATGAGGATTGCGTCTTCGAGAACTCCGATTGCCCGTCCATCTACGACGTGCCGGTGCATCTCGCGGCGCAGGGCTTCGACGCAAAGGTCTGCGAAAAGCTTGGGCTCGATCCACGTACCTCGGATATGTCTGACTGGAACGACTACACGACCGCGATGCATGCCGCAAAGGCAAAGCCGGACAAGACGAAGATCCGCATCGTCGGCAAGTACACACAGCTGCCGGATGCCTACCTCTCCGTGATTGAGGCTTGCGGACATGCAGGTGTCTACTTCGGCCGCAATCTCGATGTCAAGCTGATCGACGGCGAGGAACTCACCAAGGACAACGTCGAGGATGTGCTCTCCGACGCTGACGGTATCCTCGTTCCGGGTGGCTTCGGTCAGCGCGGTGTTGAGGGCAAGATCCTGGCAGCGCACTTCGCACGTACCAAGAAGATCCCGTATCTCGGCATCTGCTTAGGCCTGCAGGTTGCAGTCAGTGAATTTGCACGCTTTGTCGCCGGTATGCCGGGCGCCAACTCCACCGAGTTCGCGCCGGATTGCTCCTACCCAGTGATCGATATCATGCCCGACCAGCAGGACATCACCGAGAAAGGCGGTACGATGCGCCTCGGTGCCTACCCGTGCAAGATCGTGCCGGGTACACTTGCGGATGAGGCCTACGGTGAGCCTCTGATCTACGAGCGTCATCGCCATCGCTATGAGGTCAACAACGCCTACCGCAACAAGTTGCAGGAGGCCGGTCTTGTGATCGGTGGTCTCTCCCCGGACGAGCGTTTAGTCGAGATGATCGAGCTGCCGCCAGACGTGCACCCTTGGTTTGTCGCCTCACAGGCACACCCTGAGTTCAAGAGCCGTCCGACCAAGCCGGCGCCGCTGTTCCGTGAGTTTGTCCGCGCCGCGATCGGCCAGCACGAGGGTGTTGATCGCCACGACGTTACGCCGGATTAGAACCGAATCGCTGTGAACCTACAACAAGCGCTTGAAGAGTATTTGGGCTACCTAGCGATTGAGCGGGGTAGCTCTCCTCATACCCAGGAAGCGTATCGCCGCGATCTTCAAGGCTATCTCGCCTTCTTGAAGAAGCGCGACATCGAGGAGCCCGACCAGATCAAGCGTGAGGATATCGAAGCCTATGAGAGGCACTTGGAAGGAGAGGGGCTTGCCACCACGTCGGTCAAGCGGGCCTTGAGCGCGATCAAGAGCTTCCATCGGTTTATGGTGGCCGAGCAGATCGCTGTGACCCATCCCGCCGCGGGGGTCCCACTCCCAAAGAAGGAACGGAGACTGCCGGAAGTCTTAAGCGTCGAGCAGATGCTCAAGATCCTCGACCAACCCTATCCCCAAACTCCCATCGGGCAGCGAGATCGTACGATCATTGAGGTGCTCTATGGGTGCGGACTTCGGGTCTCAGAACTCTGTGGACTCGATCTCTCCGCGGTGCTGCTCGATGACGAGCTGCTTCGGGTCTTTGGAAAGGGGTCCAAGGAGCGCATGGTGCCCCTTTTGGGGACCGCGCAGGAGGCGATGCAGGACTATCTCACGCACTGGCGCGCTGAGCTCGTATCGAGCCGCTCACACGATGCGGTCTTCTTAAATGTTCGCGGGGGCAGACTCACTCGGCAGAGTGTCTATACGATCGTGGAGCGCGCCGGTCGCACTGTCGGTATCAGCGGGCTCCATCCCCACACCCTGCGGCACTCCTTCGCAACTCACCTTCTGGAGGGTGGAGCAGACGTCAGGGTTGTCCAGGAGCTTTTGGGCCACGCCTCCATCACCACCACGCAGCTCTATACACACCTTGACCGCGGCCACATCCGGATGACCTACCTTTCGGCCCACCCCCGAGCCAACAGCCGTCCAATGCGTCACAAATCCAACAAATGAGTGGATGCACGTTGAGAATCAATCTCCCACATTGAACAGAATATTTGTGGTCGAGTTGGGTCGCTGCCCCTATATATAGTGGTCAAACAATATTCTGTGTCACACCCCACTTGAGCTGGGTAGATATAAAAAGTGGGAGAAAGTGTAGGAAAGTGTTGGAAAATGGGTTCGTGTGAAGGTATAGTTGAATACACGCTCTAGGAGGCATCACAAACGTCGGGAGGTGGCAGATGTACCTGACTGGCGAAAAGCAACAGAGGTTGGACGCAAAACTGCGTTTGACCTTGCCAGTAGACTTTCGTCACCAATTTGGCGAGCGCGTTTGTTTGGTGCCTCTGAAGGACGCTGTGTGGGGCTTTACCCCCGAAGGCCATCAGGCTTGGACAGCATCCTATTTCCCCAACGGGTTTAATCCCCGCGATCGGGAACAGGATACGTTGCAAAGAACACTCATGAGAAGAACCGTAACGGTCGAGATCGACTCCGCGGGACGCGTTGCGCTGAGCAAGCTTCCCAAGGATAAGCTTGAGCGTCTCGGTATTTCCCGCGATGTGGAGGTTCTCGGTAACAAGGATCATTTTGAGGTGTGGGACCTCGATCACTTCAATGAACTCAACACCGAAGACGACGACGAACTCGACAACCTGATGTTTGATTAAGCTGACGGAGGAATGTTTCTTTGAAAGTCGAATATCGGCATACCCCTGTGATGCTCAAGATGGTGCTCTCTCACCTGGATCCCCAACCGGGGGAGACAGTGTGTGACTGCACGCTCGGAGGAGCGGGCCACTCGGTCGAGCTCGCCAAACGGATTGCCCCGACGGGGCTGTCTCTTGGGATCGACCAGGACGATATGGCTCTCACTGCTGCGCGCGAGCGCTTTGCGCGTGAGGTGCCTGAGGCCCGGCACAAGTTTTTGAAGGGCAACTTCGGTCAACTCGATAAGCTGCTCGTTGAAGCCCAAGTGCCTGGTGTGGACTGCTTTCTCTTCGATTTGGGTGTCTCATCGCCGCAACTTGATATACCAGCGCGGGGGTTCTCATACCATGAGGACGCACCGTTGGATATGCGAATGGATCCGAGGAACAATACCTTAACCGCACGCGAGGTCGTAAACACCTACAACGAAGCAGACCTCACTCGGATTCTTCGCACGTATGGGGACGAGAAGTTCGCCTCCTCCATCGCAAGACAGATGGTCCGTCGTCGTGCCAAGAGTCCAATCAATACGACGCTCGAGCTTGTCGATGTGATCAAGGCAGGCATCCCTGCCAAGGCACGTCGAGCAGGTCAGCATCCCGCGCGCAAAACATTCCAAGCTTTGCGCATCGAAGTCAACGGTGAACTCGACGCTCTGAACGACGGGCTACGTCAAGCCATGCACTGGTTGAATCCGGGCGGCAGACTCTGCGCGATCTCGTACCACTCGCTTGAGGACCGACTCGTGAAGCACATCTTCCACGAGTTTTCGCAGGGATGCATCTGTCCACCGGACTTTCCGGTCTGTGTGTGCGGACACGTGCCGATAATCGAAGTGGTCACCAGAAAGCCTCTGGTGGCAACCGAAGAAGAAGTGAAGGCAAACCCACGCGCACGAAGCGCTTTGATGCGGGTCGCTCGTAGGCTTGATACGACCGGTGCACCGAAGATGCGCAATTGATGTGATCAACTCGACAGAGTTGTTTGCATATGACGCACTACCTATGTACTACCAACGCACGTTAAACACACTACATTCGCATCTGCAACGCAGCTTAAAAAATGAGGGGAAATAAGGTATGAGGTACGATTTCTCTGAGGCGTACAGCCTCGATGATTTTGGTGACAGCTCCCAGAGGTACGCTACCTCTACCTCTCCCTCCTTCGACGTAATCGAGGGCGCAGGCTTGGACCAGCAGGCCCGCCAAGGCGTCTCCGCACAATTTCTGCAGCACGTGAGGCTCGCAATCGCGATCGCCTGCGCTGTTCTTACAATCGGCTTTGTCCGCATCACGCTCTCTGCCGCGACGGTCTCTTCACTTCAGTCAAACTATGCCTTGGAAGACCAAGTCACCACGGCGCAGGATCTGAACGATGACCTTCGGGTCTGCCGCTCGGTGCTTTCAAATGGCAGCCGGATCGAGCGTCTGGCGACCCAGCAGTACGGCATGTACCTTGCCGCCCCTGAGGTGCTGATCGCCTCTACGGATACGAATGATACGGATATGAGCGCGATCGTGAATGCTGACCCATCCGCAGGTACTACGGATTGTGCCAACACCCAAAACTGATCACCCACGTAAGGTGTAAGCTTTTCCCATGAGACATTCGGGAAGAAGACATCACACACGGGCACAGCGCCCCCCATACGATAGAGGGCGCAGTGATCCATACCGCTCCTCGTTTGACGAGAAGCGCTCCTGTGCATCTCGATCATATCGTTCTTCTTACAGTGAGAGGAGCACCGATACCCCCCACAGACACCGCTTGGCCCATGGCAATAAACGCACAGATACGCGCCGCTCTTCATACGATGAGGGGCGTACCCATTCCTCACGTCCAAAGCGCAAGCAGGGTGGCTCTCCCATGGCGCTATGGGCAAAGCGCTTGGGGGTGGATCGACGTTTAGTCGTCCTCTTTACCGCCTTGATCGTTTTGTGCCTCTGTGTCGTGGGAAGACTAGTCTATCTGCAGATCTTACGAGGGCCGGCGCTCGCTGAAGAAGCCTCAAACAACCGGACCAACGAGATCGTGCTGCCCGCCAAGCGCGGGACGATCTACGATCGCAATGGGAATGTGCTCGCGATGAGCCAAGCAGCCACGACGATCTATGCCAATCCCAACCAGGTCTCCGATAAAAACCAGGCTGCACAGATTCTGTATGACGTACTGGGCGGCAACAAGCAGGACTATCTCGATATCCTGAACCAGGATACGACCTTTGCCTATGTGAAGCGCAAGGTGGATCCTAACCAGGCTGACCAGGTACGTGAAAAGCTGTCAGACAGCGACATCGCGGGTATCTACTACCTGGACGACTCCAAGCGGGTCTACCCGTATGGCGCTCTCGCGGGGCAGATCTTAGGCATGCTCGGCACAGACAATGAGGGGCTTACGGGTCTCGAGCTCTACTACAACGATGTGCTCTCAGGCACGGATGGGTCAATGACGCTGGAAACCGGTGCGGACGGGACCCCGATTGCCGGTGGAATCTCCGAGACCAACAAGGCCACTGACGGGTCGGATATCGTCCTGTCACTCGATATCGATGTGCAGACTGTGATGGAGAATACCCTGCGCAATGCTCCGAAGACCTACGACTCCGACTCCGCTTCGGCGATGGTGACCAACCCCAAGACCGGGGAGATCCTGGCGACCTGCTCGACGCCCTTTGCAGACCTCACCGATCCGGATAGTCTCACCAACGACGAACTGAAGCTGAGGATGGTTTCGGATATCTATGAGCCGGGCTCAATTTTCAAGATCATTACCGCTGCCTCAGGCTTTATGAACAATACCTTCACTGCGGACACTACCTACGATGTCCCGGTGCAGATCAAGGTCGGCGACGACTACGTGACCGACTCCGTGAAGCGCAATGCGATGCGGATGAGCGTCAGGACCGTGATGGAGCGCTCCTCAAACGTCGGTGCCATCCTGATGGCGCGCGATGTGGGGGCCGAGCAGTTCTCCTCGACGGTCAAATCCTTAGGCCTCGGACAGCGCACCGGCATCGACTACCCAGGTGAGCTTGCGGGCGATGTGGCTGACTACGACGACTATACGTCGATGACGCTGTCGGACATGGCATTCGGGCAGGGCCTCGCAGTCCCGCAGGTGCAGATGGTGCAGGCGGTCGGCGCGATCGCCAACGGCGGTACGCTCGCGACCCCGCACTTCCTAATCCAAAAAGATGGGCAGGATGTGACCTGGGCAGCCAAGGGGCAGGTGTGTACCCCGGAGGTGTCGCAGCAGATCTCAGATCTGTTGCAGGACGTCGTGGCGAAGGGCACCGCCAAGCAGGCGAGCGTGGCAGGCTACAAGGTAGCCGCCAAGACCGGTACCGCACAGATGTCCTCGCAGGATTCTGGGTATGCGAAAGGAATCTATATGAGTTCACTGATCGGCTACGCGAACGCCGATGATCCGGATATATTGGTTTATGTGGGCCTCAACGGGACGCCACATTTTGCGGAAAGTTCATCGTCCTATATGTTCTCGAGTATCATGAGTGAGGCATTAAAAGATGAGGGAGTTCCGCGAGCATCCTAGGAGTAGGAACCATGTTGCATATATCAGTCAATGAACTTTTACAGGTGACCGGAGCGCAGCTGATCGCCGGGTCCCCGGAGCACGCCGTGACCGGCTGTGTGATCGATTCGCGTGAGGTCAAGCCGGGCGCGCTCTTTGTCGCCTTCCCAGGTGAGCATGTGGACGGAAACACCTATGTGGCCAAGGCGCTTCAGGCCGGCGCCGCCTGTGCGGTTGTCACACGCAAGCCGAATCAGGATGCGCTCGATATCGCCCGTCGGGGCGGCTGTGCGATTGTCCACGCTGCGAACGGCGACCCCGAAGAGTTCATGCTGCGTCTCGCAACCTGGTGGAGAAACCAGCACCCCGATTGGTTGGTGTGCGGCGTGACCGGGTCGGTGGGGAAGACCACGACCAAGAACATAACTGCTGCCGCGCTCGGGGCGAAGTTCCATACCCACGCTACCAAAGGTAACTTCAATAACCTGATCGGCGTACCGCTGACGCTCTTTGCGGCGCCCGATGACGCCCAGGCGCTCGTCGTCGAGATGGGGATGAACCACAAGGGCGAGATCAGACGGCTCGCTGCCGCAGTACGCCCGACCGTTGCGATCATCACTAATATCGGGACGAGCCACATCGGCAATCTGGGGTCACGTGAGAATATTGCGCGCGCCAAGGGGGAGATTCTTTCGGGTATGCGCCCGACAGCGCAGGCATTCCACAAGATTGCACCCTGTCTGGTCCTCAACGCGACCGATGACTACGCTGACTTCATCGCAAAGACCTTTGCGCGTCCCGCTGGCGTTGAGGTGGTCTACGTCGACGGAGACAAGGGCTATGTGCAGGCTCACGATGTCACCCTCAATAACCAAGGCTACGCGCGGTTCACGCTTGAGTTTGCTGACGGCTGGAAGCGGCAGGTCTCCCTGCACATCCCCGGACGCCATGCGGTAACCGACGCGCTCTGCGCGCTCGCGATCTCTGAACGCTGTCACGTCGACCGTGAAGAAGCGGTCCTGGCGATCACACAGCTCCAAGGAGAGCAGATGCGCCTGCAGGTCAAGACCGCACCCGGCAAGGCGCAGGTGATCGACGATACCTATAATGCCTCGCCGGCTTCCGAGGCGGAGGCGCTCGATGTGCTGAACCACATGAGCTGCTCAGGCAGAAAGATCGTTGTCCTGGGTGAGATGGGGGAGTTGGGCTCCGAAGCCCGGAAACTTCACGGCTACGTAGGCGCCTATGCCGCCGCAATCCACCCCGCCATGCTCGTGACGATCGGCCACGATCTGGCGCACTGCATCGCTGAGGCGGCCGAGACGATGGGACTCTCCGAGGACAGCATCGTCTCGTTTGACGATGTAGACTCCGCACTCAAAGTGATCAAACCGATCCTCAAACCTGAGGATCTCGTCCTGGTGAAGGCGTCGAGGGCAGAGCGTCTCGACCGATTCGTAGAAGGGGTGCTCCAGCAATGCCGCTGATTGGAAGTACGTCCTACCCGAGCGCGTTGGTATTGGTTGCCGCGGCGATCGCGGCGGTCGTCACCGGTATCGCGCTCGTGCCCTATATCCGCTTCATGCGGCGTGAGCACGTGGGACAGCAGGTCCGTGTGGACGGCCCGAAGCGCCACCTTCAGAAGCAGGGTACCCCGACCATGGGCGGCATCGTGATCCTCGCCGTTGCTCTCGTCGTGACACTGATCATGGCGCCCAAGACCCCATACTTAGGTCTTGCGATCTTCGGCATGCTCACCACTGGCGCGTTAGGTTCGCTCGATGATATCGAATCCGTCGCACATGGCAGATCCCTAGGGCTCACCCCTTCGCAGAAGATGGTGGGGCTGACGCTCATCTGCGTAATCTTTACCCTCGTAGCGGTCAACGTCTGCGGCATCGCGCCGACGATTCGCTTCCCGGGTGGCGCCGTCGTCAATCTTGGAGTTCTCACCACCGCGATCGGTGGGGTTCAGATCCCCTGGCTCTACATGCTCTTTGACTTTCTGTTACTCGCCGGCTTCTCCAATGCAGTGAACCTGACCGACGGGCTCGATGGCTTGGCAGCCGGGACCGTGACGGTCGCGCTGTCCGCTTTCTCACTCATCGCGGCTACCCAGAGCAAGGCAGATCTCGCGGTTCTGTGTGCCGCACTCGTCGGCGCCTGCATCGGCTTTCTGTGGCACAACTGCAACCCCGCAGCGGTCTTTATGGGCGACACGGGCTCGCTCGCATTAGGCGGTGCCTTCGCGTCGGTCGCGATCCTCACCAAGACTGAGATCTTTTCCCTCATTATGGGTGGTCTCTTCATTATCGAAGCCGTTTCCGTCATTATCCAAGTCGTCAGCTACAAGACCACGGGCAAGCGCGTCTTTCTGATGGCGCCGTTGCACCATCACTTCGAGAAGAAGGGCTGGCCTGAGCAGAAGGTCGTCGTCCGCTTCTGGATCGTCTCTGCGGCCTTTGTCGTCCTGGGAGCTGCCCTGTATTTCTAGCACCTGAAGGGTCTTCTTATGCCTGTACAGAAATCAATTGTCATACTAGGATTAGGCTTGACCGGAGGGGCAGTGGCGAAGTACTGCGCCGAACGGCTCGGCACCACTGTTTCATCTGTCACAGTGATCGGCGGGGCGGCCTCAAAGCCGGGGAAGCTCTCTTGTGAGCTTGAGAACCTAGGCTGCACTGTGAAGCTCGGCACCGAGCAGATCGAGGGACACTTTGATCTGGCAGTGGTCTCGCCGGGCATCTCTGAGTTCTCTGGTTTCTTTGCTGAGGCAGAGGCGCACGCCGATGAGGTGATCGGGGAGCCTGAGTTTGCCTACCGGCAGAGCCCGGAGCACTGGGTCGCAATCACCGGCACCAACGGCAAGACGACCACGACGAGCCTCTCTACTGCGTTGCTGCACGCTGCCGGCATGAAGGCTGAAGCGGTTGGCAACATCGGCACGATCATTACAGGCAGGCTCGACGAGCGTCCGGCAGACTCCTGGTTTGTGGCAGAGCTCTCGAGCTTCCAGTTGGCTACGACCAAGAAGCTGCACCCCCATGTAGCGGTGCTGCTCAACATCACCCCCGACCACCTCGAGTGGCACAAGACACTCGAGAACTACGCGGTAGCCAAAGAGAAGATCTTCCAGAACCTGACGAAAGATGATCTGGCGATCGTCTCGGTCGACGACGATTACTCCCGGGCCATCTGTGAGCGCGTTGCGGCGCGCGGTATCCGGGTATGTGAGCTCACGGTCCAGACCGAGCCTGATACCCCCTACGCAGCCTTTTTGAGAGGCTCTGAGCTGATCGTGCGGCGTGCCGGGGAAGAGCAACACATCTGCACGCAGGATGAGCTTTCGATCAGAGGCCTCCACAACGTAGAGAATGCGTTAGCGGCTTCTGCGCTCGCACTTGAGCTGCACGTGGGCTTAGATGCAATCAGATCTGGTCTTTCCACTTTCAAGCCGCTCGAACACCGTATCGAACCCTGCGGCGAGGTTAACGGGGTCCGCTTTGTGAATGACTCAAAAGCCACCAACACCGATTCGGTCCAGAAGGCGCTGACCGCTTTCAAGCCGGGCCACATCATTTTGCTGTTAGGTGGGCACGATAAGGAGACGCCCTTGACCGATCTAGCCTGCGACGTCGCGAAGGACGTCCGCGTGGCGGTGTGCTATGGCGCAGCGGGGCCCCGTATCGCTGAGGCGCTGCAAAACGAGCATTCAGATACGCTTACGGTGGTGGAGAAGCCCCACATGCACGAGGCGTTCGATAAGGCAGTAGCCGTAGCCAAAAGCGGTGACACGGTACTGCTGTCCCCTGCCTGCTCCTCCTTTGATGAGTTCCACAACATGGCAGAGCGCGGACGGGCCTTTAAGTCCTATGTAGCTGACCTTATTGCAAAGACGAGGGAATAGAAGGAATGGCGTACGCGAGCCAACAGGCACACCCACAGACACAAGCCAGATCAAGAATACGGAGCAGAAGAGAGAAGCGTGAGCGTACCATCATGGGTAGGCCCGCGCGTTTTATGCGGCCGATGATCCTTGTGATCCTGGTCGCGGGAATTCTTGCAGCCTTCGGGCTCATGATGATCTATTCGTCCTCCTCGATCGTAGCGATGTCGTCGGCGGACTACAACAACGATCCGGCGTTCTTCCTGAAGAGCCAGGCGCGCAACTTGGTGCTCGGCGTCCTGATCGCGTCTGTGATTGCACGGATCGAATACCACGACTTGGCCCGGCGGTTCACGTTCTGGTTCTGGCTGCTGATGATGGTCCTGCTTGTTATCATACAGACCCCGATTGCCGGCAGCGATATGTACGGCGCAACCCGCTGGATCTCGATCGGCGGCTTCTCGCTGCAGCCTTCTGAGTTCGTGAAGCCGCTTCTGATCGTGACCTCCGGCATGATCTTTGAGCAGTACTTTGAGGAGCGCTCGACCAACTCAAAGGAGTTTTTGATCCAGCTCGCGATCTTTGTCGCCCTGCCGCTCTTCTTCGTCGTGATCCAGCCGGATAAGGGTACGACCCTGATTATTATCATGACGATCATCTGTATGCTCTATCTGGCAGGGGTGCGCGGTAAAACGATCGGCATCCTGATCGCAATTGGCTTTGCGCTCTTCCTGCTCCTGTCGCTGCGTGATTCCTACTCTCTGGCGCGTATCCAGACACTTCTCAACCCCTGGGGCGACCGCTACCGTTCGAGCTATCAGATGATCGAAGGCTGGTACGCCTTTGGGTCCGGCGGCCTCTTCGGCACTGGCATCGGCTCCTCGCATCAGAAGTACGCGTATCTGCCGATGGCGTACAATGACTTTATCCTCGCAATCGTAGGCGAGGAGTGTGGCTTTGTCGGCTGCGTCGGTGTTCTTGTGGGCTTTGTAATTTTGCTGATCCAAAGCTTCAAGATCGGCAATCAGGCTCCGGATCTGCTGGGACGCCTGATCGCCTGTGGCAGTGCCTCGATGCTTGTGATCCAGCTGCTGGTCAATATCTGCGGTGTGCTGGGCATGATCCCGCTGAGCGGCAAGCCGGTCCCGTTTCTGTCCTACGGTGGATCCTCCATCATCTCCACCTGCATGCTGGTGGGTCTGATCATCTCGGTGTCGCGCTCCTCGATGATTGCGAGAGACGAGCACGACCGTGCCCGGGAGACCTTCCACGTGACTGATGGCCCGGGAGCAGGCCGTGGGGCTGAGGCGCAGAAGGGCTACCGCGTCTCAAGTGCCTCCTTTATGGTGCTCCCCGGCGGAGCCTCTAATCAGCTGCACAGCCGCCGTGCCTCTTCATCTGACGTCCGTAACAGCGCAGGACAGGGGTACTATAGTGGAGGGAGTGGGGTGTCTGCGCCGACAGAAAGGCGTGAACGCCCTGCGCGACCGAGGCTGAACTCTAAGGCAGATGCTGGGTACAACCGCCGCAGGAGGGACGCGCGCGATCCCCGTCGGCACACAAGGAGGAGATAACATGGCGCTCAAGGTTGCCATCGCTGCTGGAGGTACCGCGGGGCACATCAATCCCGCGCTCGCGCTTGCGGAGGAGCTGAAAGACAGAGGGGACGAGGTCAGCTTCTTCGGCCAGCCGAACCGCCTCGAAGCCACCCTGGTTCCTCAGGCTGGTTTCCCCTTCTTTGAGACCCACATCACCGGCTTTGACCGTGCCCGCCCCTGGACGCTGGTCTTCGCACTCGTACGTATGGAGCATGCGGAGAAGCAGATCGCAGAGTACTTCGAGAAGGTTGGCAAGCCGAATGTCGCGGTCGGTTTCGGGGCTTACGTGGAGATGCCGCTTCTGCGGTGGTGTCACGCGAACAACGTGCCGGTCGTGATCCACGAACAGAACTCCGTGCCAGGCCTTGCGAACAAGAGCTGCGCGCACTTTGCGGCAATCGTATGCCTCTCACTTCCGGCAGCGAAGGACGCCTTTCGAAAGGACATCGGGCCGGAGACGACGGTGATGGTGACGGGGAACCCGGTGAGGAGATCCGTGATCAATGCCTCCCGTGAAAAGGGACGGGACGACTTCCAGGTACCGCAGGACGCGGAGATGCTCCTGGTCTTCGGAGGCTCGCTCGGGGCGCGCCATCTGAACAGTGCGGTTGCGAATATGAAAGACGAACTTTTGAGCCGCAAGAACCTCTACGTGATCCACTCCACCGGCAGGCAGGACTTCGACGCAGTGAAGGAGCACCTGAACCTCACTGCGCAGGAGCAGAAGCGCTACCACATTATGCCCTACATCGACTCGATGGGTGAGGCGCTGGCGGCAGCTGATGCGGTGATCTCCCGTGCAGGGGCGTCCTCGATCGCAGAGATCGCGGCGCTCTGCGTCCCGAGCATCCTGGTCCCGTATCCGAAAGCGACTGCAGATCACCAGACGATCAATGCGCGCTACCTTGTGGACCACGGGGCTGCGAAGCTGACCCCCGACAGCGAGATCGACGGCGAGGGATTCAAGCAGGAAGTCCTGCACCTGATCGACCACCAAGAGGAACGCGAAAAGATGAGAAAAGCGGCCCATGGATTGGGTCAGGCCCATGCTGCCTGCGCACTTGCTGATGCGGTGGAGATGGCGCAAAGCAGCTAAAATGGAGAATCGGCAAAAACGCTGGTTTGAGGGAAGGACGAACGATGGCAGAAAAGATGCCCAAGTTTCATAGTGCTCACTTCATCGGCATCGGCGGCGCAGGTATGAGCGGTATCGCGTTGGTGCTGCATGAGCGTGGCTGTAAGGTAACGGGGTCGGACTTGAAGGCTTCGCGCTACGTGCGAGAGCTTGAGAATGCTGGCATCCATGTCTATGTGGGGCATCACGCCGACACGATCGACAAAGAGAACCCGGATGTGGTCGTTGTGTCCTCCGCAATTCCGGAGACGAATCCGGAGCTGGTCCATGCCAGACAGCTTTCGATCCCGGTGTGGAGGCGCGCGCAGATGCTCTCTGCCCTCTCAGATGGGGCCAAAACCATCGCGGTCGCGGGTACCCACGGCAAGACCACGACCTCCTCGATGATCGCCACGATGCTCGACAAGATCGGGATGGACCCCTCGTTTTTGATCGGCGGAATCGTCGAAGATTACGACACCAACGGTAAGAACGGCAACGGTGGCTACTTCGTCTGCGAGGCGGATGAGTCCGATGGGTCGTTCCTCTATCTGCACCCCAACATCTGTGTGATTACCAACATCGAGGCGGACCACCTCGACCACTATGGTACCTTGGCCAACATCGAGAAGACCTTCTGCGAGTTTATGAACCTCGTGGGCGATGCTGGCACGATCATTATCTTCGGAGACATCCAACACCTGGTTGACCTCGCGCACTCGACCGGTCGCCGCGTGGTGACCTACGGCTTCAAGGACACGAACGACTACGTCTGCACCCCGCAGGACAGCCACCATCAGCTGGAGTCTCACTTTATCGTCAAAACTCCAGGCGGGAAGAGCGAGCACATCTCGCTGCATGCCAACCCGGGTTGCCACAACATGTTGAATGCGACCGCGGCGATGGCAGTAGCGGATGTGATCGGGGCAGACCTCGATAAGGCTGCGACTGCGCTCTCCGCGTTCAAGGGAGTCCGCCGCCGTTTCACCCATGTGGGGGATATTGACGGTGTGACGGTGATCGACGACTACGGCCACCATCCCACTGAGATCAAGGCGACGCTGTCTGCGGCAGCCGATCTCGAGTTTAAGCGGATCATTGTGGTGTTCCAGCCGCACCGCTACAGCAGGACCCAGGCGCTCAAGGATCTCTTCGCGCAGGCCTTTGACAAGGCGGACACCCTGCTTGTGATGGATGTCTTCTCTGCCGGGGAGATGCCAATTCCGGGCATCTCAGGCAAGACGGTAGCGACTGAGGTCCAGGAGCACGGCGACGTCGATCAGGTTGAGTACATCCCCAACCGCAAGAAGCTGATCGCACGGCTCGTCGAGATAGTGAAGCCGGGTGATATGGTGATCACCCAGGGCGCCGGCGACGTCACCGCTATGGGCCCCGCCTTTATCAAGGCGATGAGAGAGCGTGACGAAGCGAAGAACGAGCCAAAGACTGACTGAGCAGTGAGCGTATGAGACGGAGCTGAGGGAGCACACAATGCCGCAACGGAGAAAATCAGAGAAGCGCAAGCCGACTCCGCGCGGGGTGTCGCCACTCCCTCAGTCTGAACGCGTGGCCAAGCGCAGAGCCCAGGAGGCCGCCCCGGGTCGCACAGCCAGAAAACCGAATACCACAAGTACAAAAAAGCCGGCTCAGCATCCGGCAGCCCAGTCCCGTAAGGCTCAGGCACAGAAGCCTCAGGCCCCTAAATCTGAAGCGGTTCGTAGAATTGCTAGCAAGACCAGCGATAGTGATAAGACCACCTATATCCCAAAACATGAGCGTACGCTGCAGCATGCGCGCACAGGGAGCAGGCAGAGTGCCCCCAACCGCAAGGAGACCGCCTCACAGATCGGCCATGGGATCAAGATCGTCATCTCTGTCGCTGTCATTGTCTCCATTGTCTATCTCATCCTCAGAGTAAGCCCTACCTTTACCATTACACAGGTGGTTGCGGATCCTACGGACCATATCTCTCAGGAAGAGATCTCAGACCTCACGCAGGTTCCGTCAGGTTCTACCTTGCTGAATTTCGATGAGGACAAAGTGACCTCGGAGCTAAAACAGAATCCTTGGGTGGATTCTGTCGACTATGAACGGGACTTTCCACATACCTTAACGATTCACATCAATGAACGCCACATCGGAGCACTTGCCGTCCTGAATTCGGGATCTGCAGCCTGGTATATTGCCGATGACGGAACCTGGATTGAACCGGCGCAGCTCGATAAGTCCCAGGGACAGACGAGCGAACAGGCGGCTTTGGCGCTGGCAAGCTCTCAACAGTGTGTCGTGATCAAGAATCTACCGGCCTCGGTACAGCCCCGGTCGGGCTCACAGGCGAATGATGAGACGATCGATGCAGTCTCCACCTTCCAACACGATTTTTCCTCTGATTTCGCCGCACAGGTCGTGAGCTACTCGGCCAATTCGACGGCGAGCCTGTCCTGTGTGCTGTCCAATGGGGTAGAGGTGTCGCTTGGGTCAGCCAACAATATCTCAGAGAAGGAAACCGCGATCGAGACCATCCTGGCTAGTCATGCCGGCAAGGTTACCTATATCAATGTGCGGATCCCGTCCAACCCTTCATATAGAAGTGTGGACTCTGATCAAATCGGACAAGGTAGCGGTGCGCTGGGAGGCCAATCGCAGAGCACTACGAATGCGGCAAAGCCCAACAGCAGTAGCTCCGATTCCTCTGCTTCAGCGTCACAGAGCTCAGGGGATTCATCGTCCTCCTCATCCGGATCAGGCACGCAGAGTGGTTCCAGCACTGCACGTGGCTCCTCCGATGCCTCTGCATCCCAGGGATCTCAGGCGTAGCAACTGTTGCACTGTTTGGGTGAGGGTAGAGCAAAGCCTCAGGGTACTTGAAGGTTCTTAAACCTTCTATTGACAATGTACAAAACTTTAAGCTTCAAGAAGAGCCTTAAACTTTTTAATGAGCATAAAAATAGACGTTTACCTGGGCGATTCACATTTTTTACAAAAGGGTTGACGAGAGTGGCCGAAATGTGCAAGTATACGTCGCTTTAGATAACACGTTGAGCTGAACTTGAGGTTTAGGGTTGTTGAAGCCTCGAACTTGAGGATTTGCCCTGACGCAGGCATAAGCGATACGGCAAACATGGGCACTACCGGATATGGCGGATACGTCAACCGTCGCCTAGCAAGGAGGAACATTCTATGACCGACAATGACATCTCATCCAACTACCTTGCAGTGATTAAGGTTGTGGGAGTTGGCGGCGGTGGCACCAACGCTGTCAACCGGATGATCGAGGAGGGGATCAGAGGCGTTGAGTTCGTCGCAATCAACACTGACGCACAGGCGCTTGCGATCTCTGACGCAGATATCAAGGTTCACATCGGCACCGATATCACCAAGGGCTTGGGAGCAGGTGCTGACCCAGAGGTTGGTGAGCAGGCTGCCCAGGAGAGCAAAGACGATATCAAGGCCGCACTCGCAGGCGCTGATATGGTCTTCATTACGGCTGGGGAAGGCGGCGGCACCGGCACTGGTGCAGCCCCGGTTGTCGCGGACATCGCAAAGAACGACGTGGGCGCTCTGACCGTCGCAATCGTCACGAAGCCGTTCACCTTTGAAGGACGCCGTCGTGCGACTTCTGCTGCCAGCGGCATCGAGAAGCTCGCTGAGAACGTCGACACCTTGGTTGTCATCCCAAACGACCGTCTGCTCGACCTCTCCGAGAAGAAGACCACGATGCTCGAGGCGTTCAGCATGGCCGATGAGGTCCTGGCTCAAGGCACCCAGGGTATCACTGATCTGATCACGGTCCCGGGTCTCATCAACGTCGACTTTGCAGACGTCACGACTATCATGAGGGACTCCGGATCCGCAATGATGGGCATCGGTATCGCCTCCGGCGACACTCGCGCAGCAGACGCTGCCGAGGAGGCGATCTCCTCACCGCTGCTTGAGACCTCCATTGATGGAGCGACGAGGGTCTTGCTCTCCATTGCCGGCAACAAGGATCTGGGCATCCAGGAGGTCAACGACGCCGCAGATATCGTCGCTAAGAACGTCGACCCTGACGCCAACATCATCTTCGGCACCGTCGTCGACGAGTCGCTGGGCGATCAGGTCCGTGTCACCGTTATCGCAACCGGCCTCGACGACGCGAAGAACAACCCGGCAGGCTCCCACGATGTGGCACCGGCCTCGACGTCTCGTCGCTCGGGTTCCTCCCGTACCGCAAACCGCGGTGCCGCTGCCCGCTCTACCGGCGCAGCCAACCGCACGCCTGCTCCGAAGAACCAGGGTTTTGATATCCCTGACTTCCTGAAGAACAGCCGCATTTAGGATTGTTCGCAATGGATACGCCTACGCTTGAACAGGTCACACACCGTGGGGTGAGCTACCTCACAGCGCCAACGCTTTCGGGCTCGGTGCGCTTCGGCTTTACCGAACGTACCGGAGGCGTATCCCAAGGCGCCTTCCGTTCCTTGAATCTGGGAGAGCGCTGCGGAGATGCGCAGACTGCGGTCACTGAGAACCGCCGCCGTGCGCTTGCGGCACTGGGCGCCGAGGACCTGCTCCCACGCCTGGTCAATCCGAAGCAGGTGCATGGCTCGAGGATCTTGGTGGTCGATTCAGCTGAGCCTCAACAACTCCGTGCGGTGAGGTCGCAGGCGCGGAAGGGGGCAGACGGAATCGTCTGCACCGCCCCCGAAGTGCCGGTGCTTCTGTGCTACGCGGACTGCGTTCCGGTGGTATTAGTGGCGCCCCACGCGTTTGCAGCCCTCCATTCAGGATGGAGAGGGACGAAGGCCCGCATCTCCCAGGTGGGTCTCACGACGCTCTGCCGTGCGGCGCGCGTAGAGGTCAGCGAGGTCCGCGCCTATATCGGGCCGCACATAGGCGGTGCCGATTACCAGGTTTCCCAGGGGCTGCTCGATGGCTTTGTGGCGGATTTCGGGGAGTCGGTACGTCGCGAAAACCGGTGCTTGGATCTGGGAGCGGCTATTACGGTAACGCTTCTGGAAGCAGGGATGAAGCGTGATCAGATCGTCGACGCGGGTATCTCGACCGCAACCAACACTGACCGGTTCTACTCCTATCGGGCCGAGCACGGGACCTGCGGTCGCCATGGTGCGCTTGCCTATATCCAGGCAGGGGGGCACTGTGCGATGGGATAGCAACAAGAACAATTCAGGAAGTTTTCCTGTTCTTGTCCGAACAGTGAAATTTTCTAAAGGATTTTCTAAGAAGGTTCATTCCTTCTTTAAGATGGGCACGAAAATATAGTGCCTGTATTTTGGCGAACAACCCTCAGGCATGCTACTAGGAGGACACACAGATGAGCTTTCTCGATAAGTTCCGCAATCGCTTTTCTCATGATGATGACTACTATGAGGACGACGATGCGTACGATGATGACGAATATTTAGACGAGGTCGACGATGAGCCGGAGCCGCGCCGCCACGCTGCACATACCAACAACGCAGGCCGTGAGGGGAGCGGTGTCTTAGGCAACACCCCGCGCCCGGAGGCAGAGTCGGTTTCGGTCTACACGAGATCTGGACGCCCGGTCGGCTCCAACGAGCGCGCCGGCTATGCCCCGCGCCAGGCGCAGCAGAGTGCTCCTACCCCAAGCTCATCGAGCTATACGCCGGCGGCCCCTGCCCCTGTTTACAACAACGATACAGCCCCGGCCACCTCGTATGCCAACAACGCGAACTACTCCGCTCAGCCTCAGAGCTATGGGGGACCGGCACAGCAGGAGCCGACCCCCGAACCACAGGAGCAGCGCGTCAACTCCGGACAGCTTCCGCCTTACGTGCTGAAACCGCAGGAGTATGAGGACGTACAGATGGTGATCCGCCGCGTCCGTACCAACCAGCCCGTGATCCTGGTGCTGAACGATACCGAGGGTGCGGTTGCACAGCGCATTCTGGACTTCAGCCTTGGCCTTGCCTGTGGCATCAAGGGCAAAGTGCAGGCGCTCTCCAATGAAGTCTTTGCGGTGCTGCCGGCGGGCCTGAGCCTGTCCGATGCGGATATCGAAAAGCTGATTTCCACCGGAGACCTGAAGAGATAGCAGGAGTTCATAGAAGTGCGCATTGCTAACGTTATCGATTCCCTGTTTTATTTCTACGAGATCCTGATCATCGTGTGGTGTCTGATAAGCTGGATCCCGAGAAGGTCGGGCAGCGTCATTGACGATATCGCCTCGGTGCTCGACAGGATCGTAGGACCCTACCTGAGGGTCTTCCAGCGCATCATTCCTCCCGTCGGCGGTATCGATTTTTCGCCGATTATCGCGGTCTTGGTCTTAGGGCTGATCAAAAGGCTTATTGTAAGGGTATTGAGTTGCTAGTGTTGTTAATAACGGCTAAGGTGCGTACACTGACGCACATAGAAAGGTATTGAGATGGCTATCACACCCGCAGACATCGAACAGTTGACATTCTCCCCGTCCAAGCACGGCTATGACACTGAGGAGGTTGACTCTTTCCTAGAGCAGCTTTCCAGCGAAGTTGATGCGATGCTTCAGAAAATCGCCGACCTCAAGAGCAGACTCAACAGCGCAGAGCATGAGCTCTCCGCTACCCAGTCACAGGTCCAGAACCTGGAGCAGCAACATCAGCGGGATCTCAACCAAGCGAAGTCTGCACAGCTGCCGCAGGCGACGGCTTCTGCCGACCAGATCTCCCGCGTCATGATCGTGGCTCAACAGAGCGCTGACAAGATCGTCGCTGACGCTAAGGAGTACGGCGAGCAGGTTAAGGATGAGGCAGACCAGAAGGCCCGCGACATTATCCGCCAGGCACTTAATGAAAAGCAAAGCGAGATCGACGAGACCGAGCGTCTCAAGAAGTCCCTCGAGGACTTCCGTAAGTCCTACAAAGAGCTGATCCAGCACTTTATGGACGACGCCGACGCAGTCTTCCCATCTTCAGATGATGATCACGCATCCTCGAGCGCCAGCGTCTCTGAAGCAGCTGACAACAGCTACAGCGCGCCTGCGGCTTCTGCTGATGTAGATAACAGCCAAGACAACGATCAGGCGGACGACAATGTGGATGCAGACGACAATGCTAACCCCGATAAGACCGTCCTCACTGACCAGCCTGCCTACCATGCAGGCATCAATGTCGACGACCTCGACTAATCGCATCTAACATATATAAGCGATCTAAAGGGCCTTACAAGTGTATGGCCCTTCTGTTTTAGCTTGGCAGTTTCTGTGTGTGCTGGGCGATCATGGTACAATGGATAGGAGCGAAGTGGGCTGGACAATCGCGGAACCTACATGTGAGGTTATGAGGAAAGTCCGGGCTCCACAGGGTGAGAAGCTGGCTAACGGCCAGGCGGGGTGACCCGACGGAGAGCGCCGCAGAAAAGAAGACTCCCACTGCCTCTTTGAGGTCAGAGAAAAGCTGAAACGGTGGTGTAAGAGACCACCAGCGTCGTGGCGACACGGCGGCTTGGTAAGCCCCTTCTGGAGCAAACACAAATAGGGATGCGATCGTGTGACCCGCACGGCATCCGGGTTGTGCGCTTGAGGGCACCGGTAACGGTGCTCCTAGATAGATGATTGTCCTCGACAGAACCCGGCTCATAGGCCCACTTCGTACAACTCTGAAAATAAGGATTACGAGCCGTGGTAACTCAACAATCTTTTATGACATCGAAGGCTGGTACCAATCCAACCGCAGAGTACCGTGAGAAGAAGTCACACTTCATCGCAAAGCTCGCGCACGTCGAGACACTCGACGAGGCGAATGCTTTTATTGCGTCAGTAAAAGCGGAGCACCCCGCTGCCCGCCATCACGTGCCTGCCTGGGTCCTCTCCGGCGGGCAGACCCACTCTTCGGACGATGGGGAACCACATGGGACGGCAGGCATGCCGATACTGCAGGTGCTGCATGACAGTGGCCTGCGTGACGTCTGCTGCGTCGTGACGCGGTACTTCGGGGGTATTCTGCTCGGGATCGGAGGCTTGGTTCGGGCGTATGCCACAAGCACTCAGGAAGCGATTGAGCAGGCGCGAGAAGATAACCTGTTGGTCGAAATGACAGAGGTTGTCGACGTGACACTCACCGTTCTGTATGCCAAACATGACATGGTAATTCATCTGCTGGAGACAGGCGGCGGATTGATACAGAACCAGGACTACGCCACTGAGGTGACCGTAGCCGCGCGTTTTCGGGCGGGGACCCAAGACCCAACCCTGCAATCCATCACTGAACTGATGCAGGGAAAGAAGATCTACATAGTAGGAAAGCCACACTTTGCCTTGCTTGGATAAGTGGTAGGAATCAGAACTGCACATCCTGTTGGTGCAGCCAGTCGGTCAAATTCCGGGAATCGGTGTAGCGGTGGGCAGCCATGCCGGCGGCTTTGGCGCCCACGATGTTGTCCTCTTTGTCGTCGATAAAGGCGCACTCTTCCGGTTTCAGATAGAAGCGCTCACAGAAGTAGGTACAGAAGGCCGGATCCGCTTCACCATCTTATTGAACGCGGACGCCATCCACCCATCGATGTTCTTAGAGCAGAAGATCTATGCCATGATCCTAGGGAAACGATGATTAATGCCCTATGACGTGCCAGAGGGGACCGGCCACACGGCCTTTCTGGGCCGGTATGCGGGAAAGGCAGGGAAGGATGCTCATCCAGCACGTGCAGGAGCCG
>ERZ772962.71-NODE-71-length-56854-cov-5.648973_pt1 | contig 56854 bp, 67 predicted proteins | sample MGYA00580676_ERZ772962 | MGnify/ENA primary metagenome ERZ772962 (study PRJEB29015, sample SAMEA2738049) | human oral metagenome | biome: human oral; feature: human-associated habitat; material: saliva | place: China | collected 2230 ...
GATATAAACTGTCAGCGGTATGGGTGCAACATATGGCGTAGCCTTGCTGGTATTAGCCAAGAGCAGTACGACAAGTTTAAAGAGCGTTATGTAGATTATATTAATCAGCATAAACATCATGCACGTGCAGAGTTACCGCAGTATTTTGACCCTAACGACAGGTATATCGAGTGTGTTCAAGTAGACCCACGCATGATGCATATCTACCACGCGGAAGTATTAAAGCGTTTGCCACAGGTAGAGAAAGAACTTGCAGAGACACGTGAGATGTTACAGGAAAAGATTGAGACAATCTTAACTCTTAAACATGAACTTGCACAAATGCAGAAGTCATCGTTCGAGAAGATTAAAAGACTCGAACAACAAGTATCAGAATTAACAATGGAGTTATCCCATGATGAAGTTAATGGAAATGTTACAGCCAGTGAAAAGCACGAAGGTGAAAACAAAGAAACCAGTGCGGAAGAAAACAGCTAAGACACCAGAAGGAAAAGTCAAAGAACAAGTAAAATTTATCTTCGACACCTACGGGGTTTACTGGTTTATGCCAGTAACAGGCGGATATAACCGCAGTGGTGTTCCTGACTTCATCGCTTGTTGCAACGGTAAATTTATTGCGGTTGAAACAAAGAGTAAATACACCCGACACGGTGTAACAGCATTACAAGCACAGAACATTCAACAGATTATTGAATGTAACGGAGTTGCCCTAGTTATTGATGAAGATAACATTGACGAGCTGGAGCAATTAATTAAAAACATTCTTGCATACAATGGAGCAGAACACGCATGAACGTATTAACAGTGGACTTTGAAACCTACTATGACCGTGAGTATTCATTAAGCAAGATGACGATGATTGAGTACATCATGGACGGTCGATTTCAACCGATAATGATGTCGTACGCAATCAATGACGAGCCGATTAAAAATGTAATTGGCTATCCAAAGATTAAAGAAGTTTTAGATGGTATTGATTGGGGTAACACTGTGTTAAACGCACAGAATACCTCCTTCGATGCCACAATTATTCGTGCACGATTCGGACACACAGCACGATATTATACAGACACAATGGCGATGGCTCGGGTGACAGCTGCTCACGTATTTGAAGGAGCAAGTCTAGGAGCTATCGCAAAAGTATTACAGGCTAATGGGGTGGAAGTACCGCCTAAAGGTAAAGAAGTACAGTCGGCACTAGGTATGCACCTTTATAATGCATATCAAGGCACACCATATTTAGCATTAAAAGCAACGACAGACCACAATGAAGTGCAACGTGGGCATGAGTTGTTAATGGGCTATGTAGAGTATTGTAACAACGACGTTCACTTAGCCAGAGAAGCCTTTAAATATTTCACAAAAATGATTACACCCGATGAAATGCAGTATGGGGATATGATTTTAAAATGCTACATCGAGCCGAGTTTGTATTTAGACTTGCCGATTATCGAAGAAGAAATACAACGTATTCACGAACGAGATGAACAACGTGCGAGAGATGTGGCAAACAAATACTTCGGTGGAAACCAAGCAGAATTACGCTCGGTATGCCGAAGTGTTCCTAAATTCACAGAGTTCTTGCAAGGTTTGGGCGGTGTTCTTGAGCATGAGATTGATGAAGATGCGGACTATGCGTTCATTATTCCAAGCAAATACAGCGAGAAGAAAGGTCGAGTTGAGCCGTGTTATTCTAAAACATTCCCGCCAGTTATCGAGATGTGCGACCGCATGGACGAGATTGGCGATATTTTTAGAACGAAGTTAGCACTAAGCTCGAGTATTGAGTTATCCCGTGCAGAACGATTTAGAGCGATTGCAAAACTCGGTTGTGGGTTTGGCATGCCATATGTTGTTAGCGGAGCCCATACGCATCGCCTTGGAGGTGCGGACAAATTGAACCCGCAGAACCTTAGCAGTGGGCGTAAAGCGGGGCAATCTAATGCCTTAAAACGCTCCATTGTTGCACCGCCCGGCTACAAAGTTGTGGTGTTCGATAGCTCACAGATTGAGTTACGCACGGGCAGTTACATTGCGGGTGATTACGCAACGCTAAATCTATTCTTAGCGGGTAAAGACCCTTATTCTCAACAGGCATCGCTCATTTATGGTGGCGACCCTGACGAGATTAAGAAGTTAGCTAAGAGCGGAGTTGAACCTTATGCAAGTATTCAACGCCCTGCAGGTAAAGCATCGCTATTATCTAACATCTATGGCACAGGTGCGGTCGGATTCATGAACTATGCGAAACTTATGGGGGTTGATATGACCCTCGAAGAAGCACAACACATCGTGAAAGTTTATCGAGAGACACACCCTGAAGTTGTGGCAATCTGGAACGCATGCGATGTTGCATTACGTAACATGATTGCTGGAGCAAGTGGATATTTCGGTGGACCTGATGGGCGACTATTCTACTATGACGGAGCACGTATGAATCACGGTGTTCGTATGCCGGGAATTAGATTACCTGATGGCAACTGGCTCAATTATCATTGTTTATCAATGCGTGAACGTGAATACCCAGATGGCTCAACTAAGATGAATTATGCATATCGTGGTTTAAAAGAAGGTCGTATCCAGTGGATATTTACCTATGCAGCTCGTATTTTTGAAAACTGTAACCAAGCGTTAGCATTTGCGGTGATGAAGTATCAAGCGTTGCTCATTAACCAACGATATAAGATTGTTCTCAATACCCACGATGAATGGGGCATCGTTGTAAAAGATGAAGAAGTAGAACAAGCGAAAGAATATATGCAATGGTGCATGCGACAAGTACCTGAGTGGGCGAAAGGCTTACCAGTGGACTGTGAAGGCGATGCAGCAAGACACTATGGAGATTGTAAATAATGAGTTTCTCATACGCAAAGAAAGGAATGTTCAGTATCTTAGGTTCAAATGGTTCGATTTCGTTTGATTGCGATACACCATTTTATTCTGTTACAACAGATGATGGATTGGATAAAGTACAAGTAGACTCAGATTATTCTGATGAAATCGTGCTTATGGCATCTGCTATGTTAGCTACACTTACAGAACGCAACAGAGAAAGAGCAATCAAACTTGCCGATACTTTAAGAAATAGCTCTGAGCTTGTAGTCGAGCTAAATGATATAGATGAACACATTAAATAAAAATATCTCATGAAATTGGAAGGAGAAAAGGGTATGATTATGACACCAAAATAGGAACAAAATATGTTGCAAAATGAAGTTACAATGCCGTTATCCTTTACGGCAATTAAAGCATTTGAACAATGCCCGCAACGCTTTTACCAAGAGCGCGTGTTGAAGAAGTTTCCCTATGAGCAGTCTGAAGAAGCCAAGCGTGGTGATATGATTCACAAAGCGTTTGAGAGCTACATCAAAGACGGCACACCACTTCCAGACTATGCACTACCATTTAAAGATTGGGTTGAGGTTTTCGCTGAACAAGATGGCGATAAACATGCCGAGTTTAAAATGGCAATGGACTGGCAAGCGAAGAAAGTAGGGTACTTTCGTGGAAAGAATATATGGATTCGTGGACAATTTGACTTGTTAGTAGACCAAGGCGACCATGCAGTAATGATTGACTATAAAACAGGTAAATCAAAGTTTGCCGACACAGGTCAGCTAGAGTTGATGTCTATCTTAACCTTTATTCATTTCCCGAAGATTAATACGATTACAGGTGCGCTTGTATTTATCGATGAAAAGAAAGTTATCAGAGATTCATACAGCCGTGATAAAATGCCCGAGTACATCGAGCGTTGGACAAGTCGTTCAATACCGATTGTGCAAGCTTTGACATCCCGCAAATTCCCGATGAAACAATCGGGCTTATGTGGCTGGTGTCCAGTTATTGATTGCCCATACCACCCGGGAGGTTAAAATGGCAACCGCACGTAAACGTGATTATAAACGTGAGTATGCGATGTATCATGCTAAACCTGAGCAGATTGCTAACCGTGCAGCACGAAACAAAGCTCGTAAAACAATGGAAAAGGAAGTTGGTAAAGCCGCTTTAAAAGGTAAAGATGTAGACCACAAACGACCACTTTCAAAAGGTGGTTCAAATTCCCGCTCCAACTTACAGATTACTTCCGTTAATTATAATCGCGGTGTAAAAAATCGTAAAAAATAATCTTGACTACTTCAACCAAAAGGGTATAATATGTCTACCATCTCGGATAAAGAGCGGTACTTAATCGCTCGTGGCGATGTAGCAATAGTCGCTTTAAAAGCCGTTCTTAATCTTCTCGAACCAACGAGAGAGACAAATGAACGCACCGCTACACAGCTACAAGCTGTTCAAGCGAAACAACCACAGGGCAACGTGACCTTGCTGTCAATCGTTACGCAAGTAGCGACACAGACATCGTTATCACTTGCCAGTGCAACTGAAACAATTAAGCAAGCTCTACATGAGATTGACTACTTCTCGAGTGAGACCGAGCAGGAAAATTCTGAGAGCTCCGCAGTTTCAAATGTGATTAATGCTATTCGCCAATCATCCGAGATTTATGCAAATAAATCAGACGATGAAATCAAACAGATTATAGGATTATGAGACGAAACGTATTAGAAGTTTATGGCGATAATTCTCATTTGTTGATTAAGACACAGTTAGCCCAACAAATTGCAATGTCTGTTCAAGGTTGTTATCTGTCTGATGTATTAGGTGATGGACAACGACTGTGTGTTCCATGGACACTGGAGACAACGCAACAAGTCGCTAACTGGCATGTGCCAACACTCTCGCCTATGTTGCGGGATTATGATTTTGTAGGGCGATTCGAGCCTTATTTGCATCAACTTAAAATATGCTCATTCTTATCAGCCAACAAGCGTGGCTTTTGCCTAGCCGACATGGGAACGGGTAAGACAGCAAGTGTCGTTTGGACAGTAGATTATCTGTTTAAACAGAAGAAAATTAACAGAGTGCTGATTGTCGGTGCACTTTCAAACATGAAATCGACATGGAAAGACGAGTTCTTTGCGATTAACCCACTGTATCAAGTAACCGTATTGCACGGAGAACGGGAAGAACGGTTAAAACTAGCATCTAACGACGCTCATATCCATATCATCAATCATGACGGTGTAGAGATTATTCAGAAGCAACTGTTAAAAAATCACTATGATGTTGTAGTGGTTGATGAGCTGACAGCATTTAAGAATGACAAGTCGAACAGGTGGAAGGCAGTATTTCCAATTTGCCAACAAGCAGAGTATGCATGGGGGCTGACTGGTACACCGATGCCGAACCAACCCGATGAAGTCTATGGGCAGATAAAGCTGATTAAACCTGATAATGTGAGAAACATATCAGCGTTCCGCTTTAAAGAAATGGTCATGCGTAAAGTGTCACAGTTTACATGGCAACCGAGATTCGATGCACATGATACTGTTGCACAGTACATGAGACCCGCTATAAAAATTGAAAAAAGTGAAGTGCTTACATTGCCAACCGTGACACATGAGTATATAAAAGTTCCGCTTACACCAATGCAAGCCGAGTTCTATAAGAAAATGAAGAACGACCAGTTTGTAGGCAATGAAGAAGCAACGATTACCGCAGTAAATGGCGGTGCACTAATGAGTAAATTGCTACAAGTTGCGACGGGTGCAATTTACAACGATGCTCGAGAGGCAATGAAGTTTGATGTTTCTCCACGCATTGAAAAGACGATTGAGATAATTAAACAGGCTCGAGCACGTTCAACTGTGCAAGGCAAAGGCAAGACATTAGTATTTGCTCCGTTTAAGCACACAATCGCCATGCTTGAAGAAGAATTAAGCAAGCATTTTAAAGTTGCCGTGATAACAGGCGACACTTCAGCAAGAGAACGTGCAGAAATTTTCATGCAGTTCCAGACTGAAGATGAGCCAGATGTTATTCTCGCAGTCGCAAGAGCGATGTCACACGGTGTTACAGCTACAGCAGCCAGTTGCATTATATGGTTCGGACCTGTTACATCAAACGAGACATACCAGCAAGCATGTAATCGCATTGACCGACCGGGGCAAACACAAGACATGCACATCTACCACTTGCACTCAACGCCAGTGGAAGAAAAATTATATAAAACACTACAGCAGAGAAAACTCTCTCAAGCTGATTTATTAAATCTCTACACGGATTTTATCCGAGGGCTATAGTATGACTGACAACTTCCAATTAATTGATACAACACAGTACGATATTCCAACACTTGTTAAGTGGTATATCGACTTACGGGCTCACAAGTCTGACCTTGAAGCTTCAATCAAACCTGCGGTTGAACATACAAAACAACAAATGCAAATGATTGAGGCGGAATTGAACAAACGCATGAACGAGACCAAGACAGAATCTGTTAAGACTGTCAATGGTACTGTTTCACAAGTTTCCAAGACAAAATACAGTGTGGTAGACCCATATGTGTTTAGACAATGGATGGTTAAAAACCCTGAAGTTGCTGCACAGATTGTAAATGGGCAAATTACACAAGGCGAAGTAGCCGCTTATATTGCTGACGGTGGCACATTACCTGATGGCATGGCTATCGACAACATTCTTTCTATTTCTGTACGTAGAGCATAGGAGCAATCATGAGTACAAATTTAGCAACTCCAGCACAACTCGTTCCATTTGAACAGTCAGCTGGATTACCCGCATACCTACAAAATGGTGATTATCATTCAACACTTGATGACCAAGCCACAGGTATTTCTGTAGACCGTATTACCGTTGTAGATGGTGCGATTGTTACCGATATTGGCGGTGTTCGTTCATCTCCATCATTAGCTATCGATGTGGTTGTTTTAGATGCACAGCCATCTGGTCGTGATACATACCGTGCTTATTATGAAGGCACGTATAAAGAAGGTGAATCTTCTGCTCCGACTTGCTACTCTGCGGATGGTAAATACCCTAGCCGTAACGCTGAAAAACCACAGGCACATGATTGTGCGAGCTGTCCGATGAATGTATCTGGTACAGGTGCAAATGGTGAAGGTCGTGCGTGTGGTTACTTTAAACATGTGGCAGTGGCAGTTTATCCTGAACTTGACCGTGTATATCGTATTAAGGTGTCAAGCCGTTCACTCTTTAACAAAGACACAAATGGTATTCCTAGTCCGTTGGGTGGTTTTGCATGGGGTTTCACAAACTTTGCAAAACTATTACAACAAACTAAGACACCATGGGAAGCAGTGGTTACACGTGTTAGTCTTCCAAAAGGTCAAACACATGGATTCTTCTTCACACCAATCGGCTACTTAAATAAAGAGCAATTTGACAAGGTGAAAGAATTACAGAACTCACCGGTTATGCACGATGCATTGACTGTTGAGATTGATGCAACACCTGCTCAATCAACTGCACCTGCATTACCGCAGATGCCACCACTTGCCACACCTGCACCTGTCGCACCGACACTCGTGGGTCGTGATAAATGGTTAGCAAGTGCAACATTGCCACAAGCTATTAAAGATTGGATTGTTCAAGTTGATGATGCAACCGCATTAGCCTACTTAACAGCAAACTACCCTACTGAAGTATAAGGAACTTATATGAGCTTACAAACATTAACCCTAAATCTGTCTTTAAACGTGCATATTGGCGCAGATGGTACGGCAACAGTGTCGCTTAACACCGACAATAATCGTCCTATCATGCCAGCACAGCCGATTGTTGAAACACCTACACAGCGTATGCGTGGTGCGTCACCGCCACCGCCTAAGCCTGAATTAAAACCTGCTACGATTGTTACGCAAGAACAAGAACAATCCGTGCAAGAAACAGTGACTAAAGCATTTGATGCTGCTGCATCGACAGCTCCAGCGGTAACTCCGCCACCACCGCCACCGCCACCGCCGGTACAACCTGCTCCAGCTCCAGTAGCTCAACCAGCAGTGACTCCGCCTCCACCTCCGCCACCACCAGTGGCTCAAGTGGCTCAAGTGGCTCAAGTGGCTCAAACACAACCAGCGGTAACACCTCCGCCACCGCCACCACCACCACCGGTACAACCTGCTCCGACAGCTCCGGTGACACAGGCACAACCAGCGGTAACACCTCCGCCACCGCCTCCACCGCCAGTAGGTAAAACACCTTCTAGCGAAGAATTACAACAGGCGTATGAAGCTCAGAAAGCATGGACACCACGCCCACCTGAGCCAGAGCCAACTCTTGCAGAAGTGAACGGTTATATGCCACAACCAATGGCAACGCAACCGCCACCATCTGTATCAGCAGATGAGGCAGCCGTAACACGTGACTCAAATATCCGTGCTACTGCAGCTGCACTCTTTGGCGGACATCACTAATTAAGCGCGGGGGAAACCCCGCTTACTGGAGTAAATATGGCTTACAAGAAAATACCAACAGCAACAGTTCGTTCAGCAATTAAAGCATATGGCGCAAACAGCAAAGAGCATAACACGATTAATTTGATTGCTGATGCACGACTACCTTATGAGTGTATTGCAGAGTTGTTACTACTTGACACTGACGCAGTTAAACAGGATTTATCTGGCGAGCTTCCACTCGACACTGCAGAGCATACACTGTTGCACAACTGCTTAAACACAATTATCCCACTCGGCATTGAGCGTGGTTTATTACCATGCAAAGACAACGCACTTACTACCGAAATTCTCAGAGTATTGGTAGAGATTTTAGGAATGAAAAACAAAATTAGCGATTTACAAAACGCTGAATAAAATCCATAATCTCAATCCAACATAACCAAAAGGAAATACAAAATGTCGTTTTTACGTGACCTAACCAGTCAAATTGGGCGTAACCTTATTACAGGACCGCACAAGACTGAAGTACGAAAAGATGGTCGTCCAAGATGGGTAGAACGATGGGTTGATTTCAGTAACGAGCTAGAAACACAGGCAGCGATTGATTATGTCACCGATGAATGTAAGGGTGTCTATTTTGCGTTAGGAAGTTTCAGACCTTTTGAACCGAATAGATATGCACGTAAATCAGCATACTGCACACACTTAAAGGCGTTGTGGTTCGATATAGATTGTGGCGAAGAAAAATGGCAAAAACACGCTGGAAAAGGATGCTACCGCACTCGTGAAGATGGGCAGAGAGCATTTATAAATTTTCTTGAATCCACTCAGCTACCAATGCCAACTTATGTTGTAAGCAGTGGAGCTGGTTATCATATTTATTGGCAGTTTGAACGAGACATTCCGCTCGATGAGTGGCGAAGAATGGCTCTAACCCTTAAAGCAGTATGCGCTCGTTGGAGTTTTGAAGCAGACCCTGCACGAACTGCAGATGCATCATCTGTGCTACGTGTACCATCTACGCTACACCATAGCGGTGCGACAGTAGAGATTATCGCAAGTAATGCACCTGTGACGGTAGACCAGTTTAACACTGCGTTAGACAGACTCCGCCCATATATCCAAGACCCAGTTTTTGTTGAACAACAAGATATGTTAGCGGGTCTCGGTGCAAAGCCTGAGTTTTTAGAAAACGCAGAGAGCACATTAACAGAACAAGAACTGACTACACCGAAGAAATTTGCAAATATTATTCAACGTAGTGAGCTAACAAATACTGGTTGCAAGCAGTTGTATGAGATGTACAAACATCAAGATACAACACCTGAACCAATGTGGGCAGCTGCACTGAGTATTGCTAAGTTCTGTATCGATGGTGAAGAATGGGCGATTAAAATTTCAGAAAACCACCCTGAGTTTGACCCTCGTGTGACAATCAAGAAAATGGAGCAGTGGTCAGCACCACGCACCTGTCTATGGTTCTCACAAAATAATCCTGACGGTTGTAAAGGTTGCCCACACTTTAATGGTGTATCACAGCGACCAACGCAATCTCCGATTATGTTAGGTGTCGAAGAACGATTACCTGTAGTGGTAGAAGCTCCGATGGCTGGAAATAACGCATCGGACGATGAAGAATTTACTGAGAAGTTTGTTATCCCTGAATATCCGTTCCCATTCTATAGACCACCAACAGGCGGTGTATGGATTCAAGAACAGGGTGGCGAAGAAACAATAAACAAGCAAGTGTATGACTTCGACTTATACATCTACGACCGTATTGGCATGGGTGCAGATAACAAGCCTAGATTTTGGGCGAGACAGCACACACCGCACGATGGCGTGAACGAGATTGAACTGAGCAGTGACGATATTTTCGGACCAGTGAATACACTCCCGATTAAACTTGCAGCTCACAATATTTTATTACCGCCTGAGACCAACACAGCAGACCTCTATCGCTACTTACGTGCTCAAGGTGCACAGCTACAGAGAACTCGAGCAATGACAAATCCGCCTAGACAGTTAGGCTGGACAACAAACGATGGTTTTGTTCTCGGTAAATGGGAGTTTACAAAAGCGGGTCGCAAGATGTCGCCTATTCCTGACACCAACATTGCAAGAAACTTTGCAGAAAGTTGCGAAGTTAGACGAGATGCACGGTTGCAGATAGACAACTGGAACAATGCAATCAACAAGCTCTACGGAGCAGATGATGCAGAGTTATACAGACTTATCCTTGCAATGGGGTTCGGTGCACCTATTCGTGCACGATTCGGTTCTGAAGTTGGCGGTGTGGTAAATATCTACTCCGAAGATTCTGGTTTTGGTAAGACTACATTAACAAAGGTGATTGCAGGTATTTTCGGGCAATCTCCAGACCCGTTTGTGCTACAAGCACAACACGGTACAACGGTAACAGCGTTTTTTGAAATCATCAGTTATGTAAACAGTTTACCACTGACACTGGATGAAACTGGACAGATGGACACTGAAAGTCTTATGGCATTTGTGCATACCTGTACAAGCGGTCGTGCTAAAGCACGTGGCAATCATCAGACAAACGACATTAGACAGTCGTTGCCGGGTTGGAAATCTCACGTGTTCTCAAGTTCAAACGTAAGTCTGTGGAACAGGATTACTGAAGCTCGAGCAGAGAATGAAGCATACTTAATGCGTATTGTGGAGATTCCCGTAAGAGCATTGGAACAGTCTAAGGATAAGAACTATGGTGACGATGCAGTGCGTGAAGTGCAAAAACACTTCGGTGTTGCAGGTCCAGTGTTCATTGAACATGTATTACACCACACTGAAGAAATACAGGAGTTATGGAGCGTGGTTTCACGCAGTATAACAGAGCGTTGCAAGCTACATGGTAGACACCGTTTTTGGGGAGATATTATGACGGCTGCGTGTGTCGGTGCGAAAGTTGCACATGATGCAGGTGTGTTCCCATTTAATCCACAAGAAGTGTTTACAACCGCATGCAAGATGTTAATGAGCTTGAAAAAACGAGCAGAATCTAAAGTGGTCAGTGAATATGACTTACTTAGCGAGATGCTCGGTACTTACATCGACTCAACCATTGTTGTCAAGAACGCTAAGACATCTCCGATGCCAATACGACAACCACTGCGAAAAGCATTTATTCGTGTTGAATTGGAAGATGCTAAGATGTACATTGATAACAATGCACTGCGTGAGTTCGCAAGAACACGCCAGTTCGGTGTCGAACGCTTAGAAATGGCACTAGAAGAAATCGGTGCAGTTCGTGGTGTGAGTAAACGCATGTGGGCTAACTCAGACTTTATGCAAAATAACCCGCCTGTTCGCACATGGTATGTTGATTTAACATCGCCATTAGCTAAGGCATATCTAAACTCGGACACATACAACTATGATGAAGGAAACCCTAGCACAGATGTCAGCCAGACTGGATGAGGAGTTAGATAATATGGCTGGGGATGTATATACATTCTCAGCTCTGTTACCCGCCTCTATCGACTATATGACAATCAGAGACATTGTATACTCTACTGTAGAAGGTAAAGGATTACATGTCGGAGATTTAGCATGGTCGGTGCAAGATGAATGGTCTACACCGGGTGCTAAAACAGCAAAAATATTAGTAGGCATTGGCAAGACTGCAAGTGCTTACCACACTTACTACAACATTATGGGACAGAGACCATGACAATTATTGTTTATAAAGATAACATTCTCGCATCTGACCGTGCAGAATATATGTATGGCATTGTGACTGGCGAAAGACAGAAGGTGTGTAAGTACACTAACGGTGGAATGACATACTACGTTGGTGTTTCAGGTGATACCACAACAGCTGCTATCGTATGCGATATGATTAGAATGTTTGCTGAGTCACGACATGGCGATTACATACCGCATGAGTTCAAACTTATCGGCAACGAGCAAGCAACATGGGTGGATAGAGTTATAGATGCAGAAGTATTCTCCGGTGTTCTAGTTGTCACAAACGAACATGTTAATATCCCTGCAGTATTTAATCTATCTAAAGCGCCATACATATTACCAATCACATCGGATGAATATGCAGTAGGCAGTGAAGATGCGGTTATCGCAGCACGTGCAGCTATGATGGCAGGCGCAACAGCAAGAGAAGCGGTTAAGATTGCTTGTGAGCTTACAAACATCGCACAAATTAAGGGTGACGCAGACATTGACAGCATTTGCGTTAAATAAAAATAAAGCCCTGCTGTTACGCAAGGCTTTATGACTTCTACCAAAATGAACAAAAATGTCGCACAGTTCCCAAATCTGTACGACGCAACTATAGCATAGTAAAAATAGGAAAACAACTCATTCAATACTTTCAATGAGTACCATTAATTTTTACTAAACGGAGCGTCTCTATGGCAAAGCAAAAACGTAAGAAGAAGCATGACCCTAATAAGCTTCTTCGCCCTCTACGAGCACTAGCCGATAACTTTATAGTTTTCTCCATAGACGGAATATCAAGTGGAGTTAAGTCGGCTAGCACACTTCAAACAGTGCGAATATCTATGACCGAGCACGATGTACTGACTAAATTCAAACATAAATATCGATTTGCAGTTGGTAGTGCATGGCGAGATGAACACAGCAAAGACCACTTCACTTATACAGTTGCAGATACCGCAACAGCGTATACGGGGAATGACATCACACCGACACTATTAAGCATGGCTAGAGAGCATGGCAGAGAAGTGGGTAACGATAACTTTCTCACGACATTTTACTTTGCAACAACCGACATGACCTACGACTTCAGTGATGAAGTTGTGTGGAAATTGCTAGATATGGAAGGCACGTGGAGTGAATTAATCACGTTGCGAGAGTATGAAATAGCTAAGGAAACCACTATGAACCAACACAATGGAGACACCAAACATGACGCACAATAACGTTGCAGATATTATCCGAGCCTTTAGAGCGAAACACCGACTCGCCATGAAAGATGTTGCTGCAAGAATGGGCATCTCAGCCGCATACTTGAGCATGATTGAGCAAGGTAAGAAAGGCGTAAGCCGTGACCGATTAAACCCACTCATTGACTTATTTAAAGAGTACAACGAGCCTACAGACGAGCTTATGATGGCATATTATGCAGAAGCTAAGTTATACCGTGCAGCGACACTTCCTGTCGTTCTACGTAGAGTAATCTTCCGACTCGTCGAAGGCAACTTAACAGACGACCAGTTACGCGAGTTAGAGAAGCAGATTATCGAGGTCACAAATGCCAAATAAATTATCTGAACTCGTTGTAAGAGTTAAGGCATGTGAGCTTAACGAGTTATCTTCTCTCGAGTTAATGTTCGAGCATATTGCATCTGTTCATCATTATATCTATTACGCGTCAGAACAAGACCGTACGACAGCGGAATATAAAGAGCAATGTGCGTACTACTTCGTGTTAATTATTACTTACCTAGCACGTGTCGGTGCATTAAACGATGTGCTGTTCACAGGGCTAGATAACATCGATGAAGCAATTAAATATTCAACCGCTGAGACTGGCATTGAATATAAAGATGTGAATAGAAAGGTCGCTACATATGAGATGTTGGGCGAACTTGCTAATATCACGTGGCACTTCTCAGCAGGTAGTGAACCTATTGTAGAAGAATACAAACTGCGAGTTGTTATGCTGACACTTGCATGTGCATTAAATTATGAAGTACGTTCAACTACTGATGCAAATCTTGCGGATTTAGTTGAAGAATTTTTAACTAAGAGAGGTAAATAATGGACTCAATGGACTCAATGGAATCAATGACTGAGCATTTTCAGAAACTTGTTAAGAAGTGGGCGGTAGAGCGCAATTTAATTGATGGCTCTACACCTGAAGCACAGTGTGTTAAGTTGATGGAAGAATTTGGTGAACTCGCACGTGGCATTGCTAAAAAAGATGAAGGTCTGATTAAAGACAGCGTTGGCGACACGCTTGTAGTCTGCATTATTATTGCAGCGCAGCTAGGCAACGACTCGTTTAATCTAGACAAGCTTAACTTTGAGCGTCTTGATTTAAACATGGCGGGTGTTCGTGAGAAACTTGTGATGCGTGGTTCAACAGAGCTCGGTGCTATCTCATATTTTATCAATGTGACAAACCGAGACATCGACCGTTGCATTGGAAATATTTATGCACTATGCGACACATTAGCAGAGATTGCATATCTATATAAATGGACTCTAGGCGACTGTTTAAAAGCAGCGTACGATGAGATTAAAGACCGTAAAGGTCGCATGGTAGATGGTATTTTTATCAAAGAAGGAGATTAATTATGTTGTTTCTCGTAGCAGTAGGTCACGCATCTAAAGGCGGACGAATTTACAGAGAGGGTTGGGGCAAGTCAGAGCATGCTTTCATAGTGAATGGTGACGATATTAAGGTCATTATTAATACATTGTATGGCACACCAACTGGCGACGGATTAGACATCGACAGTTTCTTTATGCGAAAAGTAGATGGAAAATTAGAAGTGTACGCGCCGTCTCTAGAAGATATGCTAGCAGATGATTGGAAAGTGGCAATTAAGCCATCGGATTATAAATAAGATAATGTGTGCCGGTGTGTCGGCACACTTCAGAAGGAAAAATATATGAAACTAATTGACAAAATTGATATGGCGTGTAATCAAGGTAGACCTGTAGAGCTCAGAGATGGTCGTAAGGCGTATGTGGTTGGCAATGCTGAAAACTTCTTTCATCAGTTAAATTGCGAAAAGAGCCCATTATGCAAGTATATCGGGTTCTCTACGGTCGATGAATTTCCCGGAACTGTTGCGATTATGACATGGGATGACTCAGGTAAATACCAAGGTAAACTTATGCACGACCCTCTCGATATCGTTGGACTTTGGAGCGAGAACGACGAAGATACATCTGATGTAGCTAAAGTTGTTGCAGGTGATAACGACATAGAGATTACTGAAATTCATAAAGACTTCGGTAAGTATGATTCAGGTTTAGGTGCGAGCATTGATAAACTTGTTGATGAAACATTAGCACTTAAAAATACAATGCTTAAACACCGTATTCGTCATGTGGAAGCAGAGACACGTTGTAAAGTCATCTCTGTTACAGAGATTATTAATGGTCGTGATGACTGCTACACCTACAAGTTTTTACTAAGCAACGACGCAGTTAAAATTGTGGCAATTCCTAAAACAACATTGGTAGGGTTGCATGGAATGTGTAATTACAAAGGCTGATTAGTATGAAACCTTTTAATTTAGAAAAAGCATTAGCAGGTGAACCTGTCGAAACCCGCGATGGAAGAAAAGCAATTATTTTTCACAGAATACCAGACATCTATAAAAATGAACACGGGTCAAACATATCGTTCCCACTGGTCGGAATGATATTCGATGCAGATGGCACAGTTGATGACCCTTGTGCAACATGGAGAGATAATGGTAGTTTCGCGAGCGATAGCAGTGGAAAAGATATTGTTGGTATGTATGAAGAACCTAAACTTACAACTGAAGAACTCATGGAAAAAGCTTTTCAAGAGAAGTTATTGCTTACACACAATCTATTACCTTCTTACTGCAAAGGTTTTAAAGTAGTTGGTAAAACATTGGATAATAATTATATCCTTCTAGATTGCGATAACTTTACACTGCATTTTTTACGTATATTCGATGAACATATTGAATGGTCATTAAGGGAATAGATTATGAAACCTTTTAACATAGAAGAAGCCTTAAACGGCAAACTTGTAAAACTACGCAATGGCAAACTAGCGAGAGTTTTGGTAGATTTATCAAAAGTCAAAGGGATTAAATGTCGCGACCATGCATTTGTTGGGGTGACACTCGCAGATGATGGCTACACTGCAGCACCTTACATTTGGGAAAAAGATGGTAGATACGGTCCTAGCGACTGGTTAGACATTGTAGGGATGCATGAAGAACCAGCTAAACCACAAGATAAAATCTTAGAAGAAGCATGGCAAAACAAAGGTAAAGTTGTCAAGACTGACGCAGGTATGATAACGATTGTTGAGGTTGTTGGTAAAACATCTGATGGTGAATATATAGTTCGCAATCCTGTGAGCGGTTCACTAGATTCAATCGATGCATATGGAAAGTTAAATTGGGAACCATATGAAGAACCGAAAGGTGTTGTATGTAATCCTAACGTTGTAATTTTACATCTACCAAAACCAAGCAGTCCTATGCAGGGTGAGAAATACTACTATATCGACCATACGGAAGGTAAGTTATGTATTGGGCAGAGTAGATATTCTCACGCGGTGTCGTCTGACAGAAAACGTAGAGAGCAAAGCAACTGCTTCAAAAGTGAGACAGATGCACGGTCGTGGATATATGCTTTAGATTATGCACGTACAGGTCGGATAACAATATGTTAAGAAAGACAATTAGTGATTCAGTGAAAGTTCGCAATGTACTCGATGAAATTGTGAGACTTGTAAGAAAGGAAGCTGAGGCATTGGGCTTTACAGATATATCAAGTGTAGTAGCTGAAACCTTTGACTCACAATACCTTATAAATATCATCTTTTCTTACAAAGGTAAATCACATAGAGTATATGGTTCGATACCACTGGTAACGATAATATCATTGGATGCCGATGAGCTGGAGCTGTTCATCGAGTACCGTGCAAAGGATTTGCTACGACACATGTACAGAGTAAGTGGCAAGTATAATGAAATTCCGCAAACGGAGGAAGAATATGAACAAAAAACTAAATGGTCTTAACTATGACATTATTCATGGTTTCTATAAAGAAGTGAACTCACACCCGCTGGTGCAAGGCGGTCATGCTGTTGTTGAGTTTGAAACGATGTTTGCAAATGAAAATAGCATAACGCTTGGATTCACTGTTAGAACAGCAAATCAAGCCATGTCGTTCTCTATCGGCACTGAACTCGGTGACTATCGCAGATATGGTGAAGAACTCCATGATGAATATGTTGCACGTAAGGTTGCGGAACTAGATGTAGATTTCAACGCTGCTATGGCAAATGTTGAGAAGATGATTGCTGTCTTTAATGACCCTAACACATGGGAGAGTTAGTATGAACATGGAATATTGGGTCGGTGTAGTGCAAGTTGTAAACGGCGTATCGTTCTTCGGTATGCTGTTTGGGTTCGGTGCTGCAGTGATTTCAATGCTTATTACTTTTGATTCACCATCGAACACTAGAGATACAGTAAAACTGTATAGGTTAGCTGCTATTGCAGTAATAATTGGTATCGTATTCACATTGTTACTAATCTTTGTGCCGAGTGCGGCAGCTGTTAAAGCTATGTATATGTAAGGAGAAATTATGTTGTATTTAGTTGTATATTTATTTGACCGTTATGGAATGGTACTAGGGACATTTAAAGTTGCCACAGTCGCAGCGTTATTAGTCGCTGTTATATCTGCAATCGTCGCATCGTTCTATTACGAGTATTCTAGAGAGGATTCGCATTATTATTCTCCACTGGACAAATCATACTACAATGCCGCGAAGAAGACACTTGTAACAGCTGTTAAAGTTGGAGCTATTGCAGGGGTAGTAAGCGTACTTGCACCGAGTAAACAAGGTCTGGCAATGCTAGGTGGTGTCTATGTCGGTCAGCAAGTGTATGATGGGTTAAACAAATCTGAGCTGGTTAATAAAGCAGTTAAGGTTTTAGACCGAGAGCTGAATGGCTATCTCGATTCATATCTAACACCGACACAGCCTAACACTGACACTGCTAAATAAGATAAGCCCCTATCTCTAGGGGCTTTGTTTTATTTGATTCCTGTGACTCGTTCGAGCCAAGATTTTAAGAGGTCTTTAATAATTCCCGGCAAGAGTTTGAGTAAGACTTCGATTATCATCGCCCCACTCGCCCCCGCTACCACGGATAAAATACAAGCGTACCAAATACTCAACTGTGACGCATATTGATATGATATAATCACACCAACATAACTCCCCACGCAAGCATCCAATAACCTAACGGCAATGCTCTTACCGGCATCATAATAGGTCGTGCCTTTAAATGCTCCAAGCAATGCTCCGAGTACGAGGAGACCCAACTCAATCGATTGTTGTGTAATCTCCATCTAAACCCTCACATCTTAATACATATACTGCTGCACCGAAGTACCATGTGGCTAGTGCAGAACTTACTAACAACATAAGTGAGAGTGGCGGGTAATCCGTCACATACCCATTTGCAAAAATAATCTGAATAGCTGTACTAGAGACAAACGTAAATGATTTAAACATCTGTTTACCACGCCCTTTTGAAATCGGAGCAAGCGCCCCGATAACAATAGTCGCGACAGCAAGAGAGATGAATGAAATCGGTTCTTCTTCTAGCGATTTAGGAAGTGAGAAATCTAGAAATTTAAAGAAGTTAGACATCACAGCTAATAGCAAGATACCATTAATTGCAATAGACCCAACTAAAACCGCTCTAGTGTCTCGTCCATAAAACTTAGAAAGAATAGAACATTTCATATATTACCCCTTATAGGTGGTCGATAAGGTTTCTAGCTGTAGCTTTTTCTGGTGCAACTTCTTCATCAAAGAAGAACCCATTAACATGGAACGGTTCAACAGAATACTCAACAGACTCCATACTGTACCAGTTTAATGTAGGGTCAAAATCTGCCACTGCTAAGGTATGTAGTTTAGACACTTTAGTGCCTTCGTAAACTTTACCATTAATATCAGTAAACTTGTAATGGTAAGTTTTATCCATCTCCTGAGCAGCTTGGCGTTCTTCGTTTTCTGCGATTACAAGTTCTAAGTGACCGTCAAAACTTGCTGCGGTTAAGAATGCCTCAGCTTTACCTTCTCTGTATGGTAACTCAGGATAAGGAAGTTCAAACGTACCTGCTAAGACCTTATTATGGTCACCTGTCTGCAAGAAATACTCATCGGTATTAACAGTAAGTTTTTTATTTGCTAAATCTGCATTAGCTTCTTTAGCATTTGCATATTGAGCAAAGATACCTGTCTTATCTGTATAATTACCTGCTTTTTGTGTTGGAACTGGAATATAATACCCAGATACTGCGCTGGTTAAGTTAAAGTTCCATAAATTATCTTCACCGCTAGGAACAAATCTTACTGATGAATCAGGTGTTAATTGCTCGGCTAAAGGCGCACCGCGCTCTTTTAACTTCGCAATCTGAGCTGACCACACCGCACCTGTCTCTACATGTTTAAGGTATTTATTCTCCCTAACATAATAATGTGTGTCGGTGTCTTGAGTTGTGTAGCTATCTAGCACTTCAATCTCTGCACCGGGAGCACCTACTTTTTTACCTGCTGTGGTATCGACTTGTTTAACGGTTTTGTTATCCAAGTCTGTATCAAAAATGACCACTACCGTCATAATTTTTCTCCATATTTATTAATTAAAGAACCCGATTAGGTCTAGGATATATCTTTGTCCAGCTCTCAACCCACCGCCATATACAATCTTAGAGTTAGCGTCTAGCCATACAGAACTGCCGTCCCATACTTGCGTTTCAATTAACTCTAAGTTTTTAGGTGCGTCAGCAGGAAGTCTAAACAATGCTCGTCTTGAACCAGTATTTTGCACCATTTTAAAGTCTAGGTGAATCTTGCCAATACCATCTAGTACAGTAAGCTGTCTGCGTTCCTGTTTATCATAGTCCAAGTCATTATTTGTAGTAATGACATCTTTTCCCGAGATGAAATCTAACTTAAAGGATTTACCTACTTTACGAGTGCGAACTTTCTTACCTACAATAATAAAGTCATCATCGTGAAAATCTAGGTCTTGTACTACTTTCATTTATACTCCAAAGGGGGATTGCTCCCCCATATTAGATTATTTAGCAAGTAAGTAACCTTTAGTATCACCTGCCAAGTTTTGTACTTCTTCACCTTTAAGCACTTCAAGCAATGCTGCTTTTGCTTCTGGTGATTTAAGTAAGTCGATTACTGTAGTTTTGAAATCTGGTAATGCTTTGATTTCAGTCCAGTATTCAGTCGCTGCTTTCGGTGCATCTACGAATTTAGCTAAATCTGCTTCTAGAATATCACCGTTAGATAAAGTTAATTTTAACTTATTGTCTTCAGTTAATTCTGCACCTTGTAATTTAACATCAACAGCTTGTGCTGGTAATGGTAATTCTTCAGTAGTGTCATCTGACTTGGTAACTTTAACTTTGTTATCAACGATTTCTACTTTAGTGATTACAACTTTTTCAGCAGGTAAAGCAACTTCACCTTTTAAACCATCATCGGTGCGGGTGAATTTAACGTTACCAGAGTTATCGGGTTTAACTTCAAGACGGTCGTCTACTACCTCAGTTGTTTTACCAACTTCAGGTTTTTCCATAAATTGAATAACTGCCATGGCTAGTTTTTCCTATTTTGTGAGTTGTAAAAATGTAGCCCCGCAGGGCTACGGTTTATAAGTGGTAACCTTCTGGAGTGAAATTATCTGATGTTACTGGATAAGCTTTAAAGCGTACTGTACCAGCCCAGTTAGCAACATCTACTAATTCATCCTTGCGAACAAATTTAGTAGTGTCTACTTTGTCACCTGCAGGTGCATCTTCAAGTGCTTTAACACGTGCAGCTAATGCAGAGTCATCGTACACGGTGTCTTTGTCTTCTTTATTCTCAAGAGCTGCAACACGAGCTTCTAGAGCAGATGGGTCGAAGACGGTATCTTTATCTTCTTTATTCTGCAACGCAGTAATTAGATTTCGGATAGCAGTGTCATCATACACTGTATCTTTATCTTCCTTGTTCTCAAGGGCTGCGATGCGACCGATTAAAGATTCAGGGTCAAACACTGTATCTTTATCTTCTTTAGCTTCTAATGCGGTTACTTTATCTTGTAACTTAGCAATAGACTCTTTTAGAGCTTTAATTGCCTCTGCATCAGTTGCATTACCACCAGCTTCACCTTCTTTACCGCATACACAAGGGTCTAACACGCTCATGTCTGCTTTGAAGAACGTGCAGTCATCAAGAGCAATAATAAGACTGTCGCCAGCTTTAGAAATGCTCACAACTTTACGTTCATCACACTGGTTGGTAGGGTGGTTTACACCACCTCCACATGTTGAACAACCAGAACCTAATCTACGGCTTCCTAAGTTCATTTATTACTCCTCGATGATTACATCTAAGTATTGAGAACGAATACTGTCTGTAGCTTTAGCATTTGCACTCACAGAGATTTTGTTCTCTGTAATTGTTACAAGACCACTAGAGAACGCAGGTGGTACACCATTCCAGTTAATATCTGCGGAGGCTGGGATTCCAGCTCTAACAGTTAAAACTACTTTCTTGTTCCATGTGCCTCTAGACACCGATAAATTATCACCTCTACCTCTCGGGATAACATTAACAGTGGCTAGCATATCATCGATGTTATTGTCTCCCTCAGTAGGGGTAATAGCTGATGTTTCAACTGCATCTGTAACATTCGATACCGTAGGACCTTTAAACTTCATAGGTGTTGTAGCGGCTAGATACCAAGTTTGCCAGTAACAGTTAGCACCTCGTGGACGAGCTGCGATAATAAGTGACTTAACATCCTCTGTCACTGTTAGCACGTTATCTCCATCGATAGGTAGTGACAGAACCTCACCCGTTGCCGTGCCAGATGCAAATGTGAACTCTGTATCTGGGTCTAAACGGGTTGTAAATGTTCCAAACTTGTTTTGTAATCGTGCCTTAATAGGCTCATATGTAGAAACTCTATTAACCCCTACAGCACGGTCAGTAGGTTTGAGAGAATCTGTTTTTATACCAGCCGCTAGGACAGTTACATCATTATCAAACTTGAGTTTCAACCCTTGCAAGGTACGTAAGTTTTTAAACACGTTCGCGCCATACTGTAACTCTCCACCATCCGCGGTTTTTACTGCGATGTTCTTAGTTCTAGCGTTAATGTCTGTGCCCGGTATGTAGTTGTTAGGTTGTTGTGCTAAAACGGTATTTGTACCTAACTCTGTCAAAATAATTGCAGGGCAGTTCTCACTGACAATCGCTGTTATTTTTTTAATCGCACTCAGGATAATAGTTGCGTTGTTATTACCTAAGTCTTTATCAAACGCAGTATTAGGGTTCACAGACGCTGTAAACTGGAAGTTACCTTGTTTCTTAGGCGTTACAGTGAAGCGTACATTTACCACACCACCACGTTTAAGACCTTTGATGTTGTAAGTTAAATCGTTAATTTTCTCAACCGTAGCCGCCTCATTTTGCGAGAACGTAACATTCTTAATCTCGTAATCCTCGACATTTGCTGGTCCTACGATGTTTAAGTTGGTTAATTCATTCTGACCTTCACCTGTGTTGGTTACAGTCACAACAACATTGTAATCTTCACCGGTGTATGTGTTAGTTTTATCTGCATTAATGCCAACACCAATTTCTTGGAAGATTGAATCTAGTGCTGCTAAACGCACACAACGACCATCTTGTTTAGCTAACACAACTGTGCCTTTTTTCCAGCCTACTTGTGGAAGTGCGTCAATCGCATCGCAGTCTAAACCTTTCTGTACTGGTTGTTCTGGAAGATTTAACTCATACACCCATTTACCCCAATCGTTAGGGTTTTTAAGTGTACCATCTTCGTTCATACCGCTGTCGTTAGAACGCACCCAACCAGATTGTTTACCACCAACGACACGTGTGTAGATGTACTGTGTAACCTCGGAGTCAGTAGCAATCTGCCAACCGTTAAAGTCTAACTCAATACCTTCTACTGCGTCTGTCTTAGCGTTCACAGCATTAGATGTCTCAACATCAGTTTTATCCAATGCAACAGGTACACCGAGTGTTGCGTTGTCTGCTGTCGCGCTGTATAAGCCAGTAAAACAGGTGTTGCCTAGCTGTTTAAGAGTGCCATCACTCGCTTCTAATGCGCTGAGGTTTGTTGCCACTGCACATTTTTCTTTGATAACTTCAAGTTTGCCATCTTTTAAATGTACAGTTTTATTATCTACGTGCTTAGATAAATCAAACTCTGCAGGTTTTTCAATCTCAACAGTAGTGCCATCTTGGTTAGTAATGACAACATCACCGTTAGCTTTCTTCACAGCTTTCACTTTAATTGCTGGAATGGTAGCTAATACTTCTTTTTTACCATTTGCAACTTCAATATCGCCATTTTCTTTTGTGGTAAACGTGTACTCTACAGGCTCAGGAATTTCGAGTTTAATCTCATAGCTGTCGCCATTTGTAGTCGTAAATTTAGCGATTTTAGTTTTCGCGTCATAAGTCACGCTGTTTAACACGCCATCTGCTAGTCGTGCTGTGGTATCTAATTTAGTACCATCTGACATGAGTAACGAGATTTTGTGCGAGCCGTTTTCTAGTTTTTCAACGGTTAGTGCTTCAGGTTTAACTAAGCAAATGTCACCGTTGGTAATTAATTGACATACTGCATCGCCTAATAAGTCACACGTGAGAACACGTGAATCACGCCATAAGCGCTTGTCAGTACAATCCACTAAACCTTCTTGCAATTTACCTTCATCAATTAACTGACGAATAATGTCCTTCACAATCAGGTGTAGCGAGCTAAGGTCAGTCCCACATTTTGTGCAACCCATTATTTACTCCTTACTTGTATTCTTCTCTAATGGCTTCGGCAATCGCTTTTGCAACTAACCAACGTTTTTCCATTAGAACCTTCATTTCTGTAAAGTTAGAGATAAAACCTAACTCCACGATTAAACCGCCAGCAGAAACAAACGCAAGGCGCTTATGCTGACCGGAATCTTCTGGCTTCCAGCCGTCATCACCACGAAGCACCGACTCTGTTACAGACTGAATTGCTTTCGCAATCTTCTGTGAAATACGTTTACGGTTGTCGCGTGATAACACCTCGATGCCACGAGCTGTTTTATTTGTACTCGCATTTAAGTGAAACTCAACTGCAAGGTCTGAACCGGGAATCAATCTAACAGCTTGAGCAAGTGGTGCGTTTACACGACCTTCGCCATCGGTCACGACATCGAAGCCCCAATTACGCAAGTAATATGCAACATAGTTGCGCATATCTGCTGCATAGTCAGCTTCTCTATAACCATCGGACACTGCGCCCGGGTCGGTGTTAGAGTGTCCTGCTGTAATTACAATACGTGTCAAAATAGTAGTCCTATGGTTAGTCCAATAACAACACCCACAGCGATGCCGCGCCATAAGGCACAGCACCAGCAGTAAGTTTTAAATTCATCAACTTCGCGAGTATCAACGGTAATCTCAGCACTTTTATATACTTTGACTAGCCACTCTGATAATTTGCCGATAGGGGAGGTGTCATAACAGAACACTTCTTTTAATTTACTCATCAATGTCATCCTCGAGTTCTTCAAATAATTCTAACATGTCTCCATACGCCTTGCGTCTCTCTGCTCCCATAATATCTAGTGCGTTGTCTGCTTCTAACATTGCATCTACATCGCCAGTCTGTTGTGCAGAGATTTTTTGTCGCATCGCTCCTGCGAATGTCATACCGTTATAACTGATGCCACGCTCAAGTCTGTCGAGCTGTTTTTCTAACGCAACAAGTTTATTCCATCGTGGGTCTGCTTGCAAGTCTGCCTTACTTTTCACCATGTTATAACCGTCTGTGCCACGTGATAATTCTGATTTTAAGTCAGCCACTTTTTCAGCAACTTCTTTTTTCAATGCTTGATTATCATAGCGAGGGATAAATCCATTAAAGAACACTTTGCCAAATGTCTCTGCTGCATCTTCTCCGTTCTCGTAGCCACGGATTAATTTTAACATAGCCGAGCCCACACCACCGAGAGATTGTTGGAACATGTGTGTAATTTCTGACGATGACACATCTAGTCCAATTTTACTAAGTTGTAATGCTAACTCTTTTGCAATGTATGGGTCTGAAATTTTAGACTTCATCCAGTCAGGTGCATCTTTAATGCGTGAACCATCTGCGCGGTATGCATATTCATTCACAATGCGATTGCCAAATGAGTCACGATTTAAGATGTTCTGCATGAACGGTTGCAACACAGTCGGGAACGCACCTACTACTAAGTCATCGCCACGTGTCATATCTTCACCGAACTGCAACGGTACGAACACTTGGAAGATGTTGTTTGCGACAGAGCGTACTGCATCTGACATCTCAATATCGCCTCTTGCACCATAGTGCATCGCACGTGCAAGTGATGTAATCCAACGTAGCTCGTGTGGCATTTGAATACACGCTGACATACCGAGACAGAGAGATGACTCAGTGAGTTTAACGCGTGCGCCCATTTTCTTGCCATCTTCGTCATCGCCTAACTCACCGTCTACTGCAGCAAGTGATGCAAGTGAAAGTGCGAAAATCATCGCTGCTGCTTTCACACCATGTGTGCCGTGAGATGGGTCAAACATGTGGACGAACGTACGTGCACCAACCATGCCTGCGTTGAAGAACATGTAGAGTGAACGTAATGTTGTTGCACCGCCTTTAATCTCGAAGTTACCCGTGATGTTCTTAGAACCATTAATTGCCTGTTTCTTAATTTCAGGGTTAGCTTCTAAGAACGATACAAGCGACTTCGCATCTGCGAACTTGTGTCCAGCTTTGTGCTCTACAAACTCCATGAATGATGCGAAACGAACGCTATCCTCTAGGGCGTGTGAGATTTCACTGATTTTTTGAACACCTTTCTTCGCTGTGTTCACCGCCATATCTTTAGCAGTTAAACCTTTTTTAAAGGTGTTATCTGCAAGCCAGCTGTTGTATTCTTCAAAGTCCATGCGGGCGTTCATTACAACACCACCACCATAGCGTTTAAAGATGTCATACTGCCACTGACGGTTGCCTGTCCATTTACCTTTTAAGATTGCAGGTAATGATGACACCGCACGTTTAACAACAAGCGGAGCAAGTCTCGCTGCTTCTGCATCTGTTAATACTTGTTTACCGTTCATTGAACGATATGCAGCTTGCATATTAACTACTGCAGTAGCAAGGTCACGTGCGTAAGCTACTGGTAAGAAGCTCGGTGACAATGTTGTACGTACAGTAGACATAAAGCGGGTGATATTACCTAGCACTTTCCAAATTGCTGCACGGTCTTCCCAATTACGGGTTGAGCGATATGCTTTTTGGATTGTCGGGTCTTTAATAGAAAGTGTGTATGGAATACCATTTTTAAACACTGTCCATGAAGTACCATCAGACATGTTAGGTGCTCGCCATTGCATACCGATTGAATCATTCTTACCTACGAACTGAGTTTGGTTCACAGTAAACAATGCACCTAGTCCATACTCTTGACCTGCTTCTAACAAGTATTGGTTCTCACGTTGGCGTAGTGCATAAGCCACACGCATGTCTGCATGAGCATAGTAGTTAGTGAACGGGTCTTTCGCAGTTGTTGTACGACCACGAGCCATCTTATTAAATGCTGTCTCTTTATCCCATTCATTCTTCAACGGAGCATAGAATAGACCTTTGCGGTCCTCATATGTCTTAGTTGAAATTACACCGCTCGCATACTCTAAGTCAGTTAATGTGTCATTTTGTGCAATCCACATTTTAATGAACTCATCAACTTGGCGTTGTTGTTCCACGTCGAGACTTGCAAAGAATTTAGAACCATCTTCATCGGCAACTTTATTACCATTCTTATCGGTAAACTTAAAGCCTGATACGTGGTTCATATCACGCCAGTGTTCGCCTGTATATGGGTTAATACCGCCCGGGTTTTCAGCGAACTGACGAGAACGCTCACGTGCCATCGCTGCATACACAACATCTGAAGTAAATTCTTTTGTCCAGCCTAACTTCTCAACATAATCTGTGATAAGTTTTTTATGGTCGAATCCAGTTAATTTACCAATGCCGCTCTCGGTCATGTAGTTGTTGTATTCTGCACGGATAATGTTTGCTTCATTCTGTAAGTCTAAAGGCACATTATCTTTGCCATATTTAGCCACAGCCATGCGGGTTGCCCATGTCAGCATTACATCACGGTCTTGCGTGTAATACTCTAACTTCATCGCAACGCCAACTGCATTATCTAAGAAGTTATCTGCGGCTTCCTGACCTGAGATTGTAGACATCCAATCACGCAATTTAAGTAAGGTTTTTGCTAGTGCTGGGTGTAATGCCCATACCTTTTCAATTTGTTCGTTTACGTGTTTGGTGATGCGTGTATTACCGTTACGGTCTAACACCATATAATCTAAGCTATTTACACGTTCTGCAAGTTGAGTGATTGTTAATCCATCTTCTTGCACCCATTCTGCTAGATTATTCGGGTCACGGTATGACAAGCTCCATGTATCTTTTAGTGTGCCATCCTCGCCAACCTCGCGGTATGCACTGGCTTCTGCTACAGCTGGTCCTTCAACACCTGTTCTACGTTTGAACTGGTAGTATTGAATACCTTTCTCGTGGTCAATCACGAACTTGTATTTGTTTACTGTCTCATCTGCAGGTTTAGCTTCGGATTTAGAGCGTAGTAGTGATACTCCGCCTTTTGCGCTGAAGTATGGTACAGATGAAAATAGTTTCATACCGTCTTCGATGAACTTAGCTACCGCATCTACATCTTGCTTGCGGTTGAACCCAAAGAACTCTGCAATCTTACGAAGTAAGTTTCTAATTCTACCTTTCGCAGTGTGTAGATTAACTTGGTCAGCTTGTGACACAGCATCTGCTACTGCTCGTCTGAACGGGTCTGATGAGAACATCTCTGCTGCAAACTCAGATAATGCATGGTGTGAGGTTTCATCAAACGACAAGCCATACGGTACTGTTGTGCCATCATCTAACTGCACTTTAGCAACTTCTGAATAACGTGGGTGATTAAATACATCACTACCGCGCACTTTATTCATCAACGCTTCCATATCGGTTAATAGAGATAAATCTGTCTCTGTTAAACCGTAGGTAGATAAGCTTGCATTTGGGTTACTAAGTCTTGCTTGCTTATAGTTGTTATAAGCAAATGCTTTCTTGTTCAAGAACGCATGTACAGCTTCATGCACGATTGCGTGCACTTGCTCGTTAAATGTTAAGCCGTCGCGTAGGTAGATTGTACTGTTGTTGCCATCGTATGCACCTTTAGCGCCTCTACCATAAGCTGAAGTCATTTCTTCTTCGCTTAATACTTTAAACTCTACATGGCTATCTAGTGCATGTTGTTTAAGTCTGCCGAGTACGCGTGCTGTGATGTCGGACGCTTTAAACTGACCTTCAATGTGCTCTAGTGCTTCTGATAATGAGTTCATGCCACGTAGCGCACTACCAGACAACTTACCTAAGTTCTCGTTGGCAAAATCAGCTCTCAGTGTTGAAGTAGCTGGATTGTTCTCATTGCCATCTGTCATTAAGAAGATGTCGAGCTCATGTTTAAGCGCGGTCATTGCAAATGCTTCTTGAGCAGTTAAGTTCTCACCTTCTGTGTTCACATAGGTATTAATCGCTTCACTTACTCGTGCAATATTCTCTCTACCATATGTGCGAGTGAACGTATTATACGGGTCCATGTCGTTGCGTGACTTAATGCCAAACGCGTCGAGTAACTCATTCATGTGACCACGGATAACACGTTGAATCTCTGGAGAGCGAGCACCATACATAATAGCGGCTAACTCAGCATCATTTCTGACTGAGATACCTTTGAGCAGGTCTGCCGCCCAATCTTTAAAGTAGCTAGGCGACAATTTACCACTGCCGACATTAAGAATATCTAATAGGTCGAACGGGTTTTTACGGCGGATGCCTTTCGCATTTGTCGCCCCGTTGAAGGGGCTTGTGACTTTCCCGTGAAGTCCTCCACAGGTTTTAACTTATTAGTTTTCTCAAGAGCTTGAACTGCTTTTGAATCTGCACGTTTCATCACGCCCGCTGCTACACCTGTTGAGATTGCTGACAAGATGGCATTAGCTTTATCTTGTAACTCAGGTGGCATATTTTTACGGAGCGAGTTAATACCATCTACGCTTGCACGTAAATTATTGGCATTTGCTGATTCTTGTACGCCAGCTTCTTTGAAGAAGTCGTCAATCTCTTGTTTAACTACCGCGCGTTCTGTTGGAGTCCACCACAAGCCATCTTCCGCTGGTAGACGGTCTTTAACTTTATTGTATGCTCTAGACAACTTATTAGGGCGGTAGTTGAAGATTAAATCTGACAACGGTGTCTCTGCAGCTAATCTCAATGCTTCAGCTTTGCTTTTCGCTTTACCTGTTGCAAGGAGTCTGTCTGCATAAGTATCTTGTAAGTGGCGTTCAAACTCTTGGTCTTGCACAAGGCGTGATTGCACTTCGATACGCTCTGCAGGGGATAACTCTTTCACTGCTTGCGATTTACCAGCACGGGCTAGTACACTGTCTTGTCCTGTCGCACGAGCTCGTTCAATATCTGCAATCTCAGCTTGTTCAGCTGCTAGCTGTTCTGCTTCTGCTGTTTTACTTGCTACTTTTTGTGCTTTAGCTTCTGCTTTGGCTTGTTCTGCAGATGCACGTTGAGCTTTATCCCACTCTGTATCTGAGTAATTAATGCGTCTCGCTACTACAGAGATAGCGCCTTTACTACGTGTTTGCGCAGCTGCATTTAATTCATCGGCTAGGGCATTGATGGTATCTTCATCTACACCTTTATTGCGCATGCGTTGTAGCTGCACTTCTGCTTCATCATATTTAGATTGAGCATCTTGTGTTAGCTCGTCTGCGCGATAATCTAAGTGCTTATCCAAACCATAATTGTATACAACTTTACCGTTCTTCTGCTTACGTGTGAACTGCTCAGGCATTGTATCAACACCGAGTGTTTGCAATAAACTAGCTTTCGCACGAAGTGTTTTATTACCATCGCCCCACGTGTTTTCTAATACAGCACGTTGGTCTTCTGTTAAATCTGGAGAATTGCGTAATTCTTCATACTTAGCATTTAAATAATTGTCGTAATCCGTACGTGCACGGTTAGCTGTAACTTCGTTGCTATCGATTGAAGCTGCCCCATATTGTGCGCGTAAGTTCTGAATCTCGCTATCTACATCTGCGATTCTACTTGCTTGTTGGATTAACTGGTCGTTCTCAGCTTGGCGTTGCATCTCGGCTTCTGTTTCAACTTGAGCTGCTTGTTGTGCCTGTTCCGCTTCTTCTGCTTGTGCACGTGCAATGGCTTCTTCCTCGAGTCTAGCTGCTTCCACTGCTTTTTCTTCTTCAGCTTTTATTCTGTCTTCTTCTGCGTATTTAGCTTTGGCTTCTTGGTAGTTCACGTTTTGCTGAACATCCCCGTGCACTCCACCTGCAATACCATTTATCGCACCTGCAGTAGTACCACCAAGTGTCGCACCGAGTAGACCACCTGCGGTTGCTCTGCGTAATACCTGTTCTTTAACTTCATCAGGTACTTCGCTCCAGCTACGGAATTTACCATCTTTGTCAATGAGAGCTTGAGCTGCGTATGCACCGAGACCTTCTTGCAAGAATTCTTCTGCACCTTCGTTTATGCCACCTTTAACTGCATTTTTGGTTACACCAGCTAGGCGTTTACCCGCAGCCGACATAAAGCCCATTTTTTCTAGCGTCTCAACAGATTCTCTGGTAAGAGCTTGAGTGGCTTCCTTAGACAATCCGAGTTTAGCAACTTGGTTCTCGATGTTGTGTGGTGTGATTTTGTTAGCTGCTGCACCGCCAACAAATGACAATGCTACTGCTAATCTACCTTCTGCGGAGGTTGTGTCGATTCCACGTTCTGCAAGTTCATTAGCTACTTGACCGCCCACAGACATACCTGCGTAGGCTGGCATGCTATTACCGATGGCTGTGCCTACAGTTTTTACACTGTTACCTGCAGCTTCTGCACCGAGTTTTGATAATCCTTTGCCAGCTGCCGCTGCTGTTCCTTTTGTTAGTAGACCGAAACCTTTAGTACCAGCTACCATCTGGAACGCTTCACCGCCTAACATAAGCGGGTTTTCAGCTGCAAATTTAGCTGCGTCTTTGTATCTACCAGTCTCCATCAATTTGTAGAAGTATTTTTCACGGTCGTTCTCTGCATCAGATGCTAAGACTTTTCCGCCTTCCTTGCCAGCCTCACCGATGAAATTCAGACCTTTTGACACAATGTTATCGTTGCCAAATACAGGTTTTAATAAGCCGCCCGCACCAGTAAATAGCTCAGACACGCCTTCTACAGCATCACCAGCTACGTTGCCCAATTTGCCTAATATAGGGCTTTCTGCTTTTTCTAGTGCTTGGAAGTTAGCAGCATATAGGTTGCGTCCCTGATTGAAGAAAGCATCTTTTGTGCGTTGCAACTGCTCTCCGCCTTGTGCAGCTACTTCTGGGTTAGCTGCAACATAAGTATTCCACTTATTCTCTAAAATAGGGTCAGCGAAGTCATATTGACGCTCTGCAGTGCTTAACTCCAGATACTTATCTTTGGTCAGCCCACGCTCTTTTAATAATTGAGAGAGTGCTGAGTTAGGGTCATCTAAAGGGGAAATAGGTTGCTGTGGAGCTTGTTGTTCTCCCTGTTCTTGCTGTACTTGTTGCTGTTGCAATTCAGCTTCTCTACGAGCAAGTTCAGCTTCGCGTCGTGCTCTCTGTTCTTCAACAGCTTGCATGTAATAAGACTGCTTCAAGTCTTCTGCGGCTTGTCTGCGAGCGAGTGCATCGTTCACTAGTGTTCTCATGGAACGATTCATGCCGTTTACTGATTGTGTCATAAAATCTCCAATAAAATGGGCTACCTAATTAGATAGCCCTTATTGTAATCGTAGTTGATTAAAATGTCATTTAAAATCCGTTGTGAACGAAGTTTGGAACAATCGGAGCAGATGGTGCTCGCCACTCGTCAGGTCTACGGATTCTATACCCGCCCAATGCATCCATTGTGTTATACACAACAGGTGTTGAATCCATTAGGTTTTGGATTTGCAGTGGGTCTTGCGTCGGTTGTTGAGCTGGCATCCCTTGTAAAGCATTTAAGCTCGGACCTGCATCTGGACGCGGGCGTGGTCTGATATTATCTCCGCCACCATTAGCAACAGGCATTGCTGTTGTGGGCTGACCATTCCATTGGTATGGACTACCTAGCGTACCCGCAACTTTATTTACTGCATTAAACATGTTGCCGATTGAGCGCACATAGTTAGGGTCTTCCGCGTAACCGCCAGCTTTTAGAGCTGTTGCATATTGCTGTGGTGTTTGAGCACCGAATACGCCTTTGTATTTACGACCCATAAGACCTACGAAATGGTTGTAGTAGTCTTGGTCATTGGCAAAGTTACGGAATTGTCTGCGGTTTCCGTTGTCATTTGCCCATACACCTTGAACACCTTTACGGGTCTCCATGATGTTGCCATAGTTGTGAGCACCTGCAATCGATTTTCCCCAATTAGATTCTAGAGCCATTTGCCCTAGAATGTTAAACGGGTGAGTTCCTAATTGTTGTGCTGCTCGTTCCGCCAGTGGTAAATGTCGGCGGTAAAAGGCTTGTTGTTCCTGCAATGTTGCCATTCTATTCTCCTAGAACCATTTAGGGTCTATACCCGTTTTGTTACCTGTTGGGGTTGAAGTTGCTCCTGCTGCAGCTGCTTTACCTTCGTTTCTAGCTTTCCATTTAGCTTGCTCTATTTCATATGCAAGTTGTACTTTCTGCTCAGGTGTTAGTTTGCTTGGGTCGCCATAAACACCTTTGTTGATGTCATACAAAATCTTAGCCGCGTCAGTTTCAGCTTTCATAGAATCAACTGTGGTGCTGTATAACTTGTCATTGTATTTCAAGTCATATTCGTTAGCTAACTTGCTACCACTTCCGTCACCTTTAATCGCTCCGTATACACTCATTCGTGTATATTCTGGTGCAATACCGGTAACGTTTTGTCCACCAACATTCATATTGTACGAACCATCTGAGTTAGTAGTTACCGAGCCAATCCCTAGTGGAGTATATCCAAACGCACTGTTAGCCTGATAATCACCGCCAGCTGTTAATGCAGTGTCCATAAGTCTAGCTGCTTGTGCATCAGCTGCTTTGGCGTACTCTGGAATTGTAATTGCCACCGCTCCACGACCTTGACCATTGCGTAGCATTTCTTCTGAAATAGCTTGGTAGCGAGCTTCATCTGCGGATGCGCCAGCTTGCATTAACTGTTGCATACGAGCTGCTGCATTTTGCTGTGCTGCATATGCGTTCATCTTATCTGCGCCCTGCATTGTAGCTGTAACAGTATCAATACCACCTAGGTCTTTTTTACCTTGCATGATTGAGCTAAATGCTAATAACTCACCGAGAGATGGTGCACGTTTAGGGTCAGCATATAATGCGTTCATCGCACCATACTGAAGTCCACCATTATCGCCACCGAACTCTACTGGAGAGATTGTAATCTGTGCTCCGCCAGCATTGTTAGGTGTGGTAAATCCTGTAGATGGAATGTAGCTACCACGAGTGCCGATTTGCAACGCTTGGTCTACCTCTGCAGGTTGCATTGTGGTTGGTTGCGCAGTGGTTGTTTTACCCTGTGTTCCTTCACCAGATAATGCTCTCATTGTGCTTGAGCGTTTGCCCTGTGAAGTCTTAGTGGTTTTTGTCGGTGTAATAGCAGAACCGGCAACTAACGGAGCTAATCGCTGTGCTGTTGCTGCGGTTGTTGTACCGATTGCTGTTGTAGGGTCGTACTCGCCAACCCACGGTTTAGCTGCTTCAATTCTAGCTTCCACATCGCCATTCGGGTCTTCACCGTTCATGGCTTTGATATGTTTAGCTCGTGCGTCTTCGATTGCTTCTGGTGTTGCGATATGTGTTACACCCATTGAATCAACAACCTCAGGTGTTAATCCCGCACCGCTCAATGCTGATAATATACCGCCAGAATTTGCGTTGAAAAATGCAGATTGCGCTTGTTGAGCCTGTTGAGCTTGTTGAGCCTGTTGCGCCTGTTGCGCCTGTTGAGCTTGTCTTGCTTTTTCCTCTGCCTCCATCTCTGCCCGAATTTTTTGAGCAACAGATAGCATGATTGCGTCTTCCTCAATCGGTGAAATAGGTTCACCGTTAGCAGCTTCTATATCAGCCATAGCTTTGGCAACACGAGCGTCTAGCTCCATACGCTGTTGTAATGACATATTAAGCTCCTGTTGGGCGGTATGGGATTCCAGTGCGGTTGTTTTGCCAGCCATTTAAATTAGTATTTAATGTAAAATTGCCATATGGATTATATGGTGTCGGTGCTACAGGTTGTGTCTGTGTATACACAGTTGGTGCTGTAGGTTGCGTAGGCTGTGCAACAGTTGTAGATGGCTGGGTGTTAGGCTGTGTTGTTACAGGTGTTCCCTGAACGTTCTGCACTGATGCATTACTATTCACGCCTTGACCAATGTTTAAATAGCCTTGGTTCAACAATCCACGCTGCCAATCCGCTAACTCGCCACCGCCAGCTAACTGAGAAAGCATAGGGTTCATAATAGAGTTTCTATAGTGTGTACCCTCTGCAGTTCCTTGGTTTGCAATATTCTGAGCGATTGCTGCACGTGTAGCCGACGGATTTGTATATACGGATTTCTGGTAATCCATAAGAGCTTTACCCATATTCATACCTGAAATCATACCGTCGCCCCATGCGTTACCAATTCCGCCTAGGATACTTAAAAAGTTGTTAGAGCCGCCAAAAATACCGTTACCGGTCATTGCATATGATGGCATTATCTACCTCCAAGAATAGACATAATGTTGTACTGTGGTGCATACATCGGGTCGGTCATCGGGTCATTATTCTGAACTCCGATGCCTAGCGACTGTGCTAGAGCATTAATTTCAGGCTGTGTTAGCTGTGGAACTGGTTGCCCTAGCATCTGCTGTGTTAGTTGGTGTCCGATGTCACCGCCAGCTGGCTGTTCCATTCCTACCAATCCATATGGGTCTTCCAGCGGTGGTACACCCATTCCTTCCATCAAGGCATTGTCATCACCCTGCATTGCTAACTGCAATATAGGGTCGTCTGCGTAACCTTGACCATATGGGATTCCTTGTCGGTTAAGTCCCATTAAAGAGTCTAGTGAGTTCATTTTTTCTTTTTCTCGTCTTCGCAACACTTCGGTTGAACTATATTATCAAACTGAACAGATTTTGTCTCGTTCTGTCCAGTTTCTTTTAAGTTTCTGCAGGTATTGTGTGGTGCGCATTTATTTGTATCGTCAGCCACAATTATTCTCCCCAGCATTTTTACCTAACCACATCGATAATACTACTGCAATCAATGCACCTAGGTTAGCTAAGTCGCCAGACATTCTGTCAGCTGTTCTACGATAACTCTCCGCAAGCCATGCGTAGTTTTTACCTGCCGATGTTAAGAAGTCAGCACCAAGAGCGGCTAGTTTATGGTAATTATCATTGTGGCTCGCATAACGAGTTTGCTGGATATTAATACCAGTTTTATCCATTGTAGCAGATGAACCGAAGCGACCATTGCGATGGTTCTCCATGAGTTCGCCAGCCTTGAATAGTAAGCCCTCATTAATCTGCCATGCACGGGCACGTTCGTCTTCACGGGCTTTGTATAATGCTCCAACTGTTGTAGAAATTGCAGCAGTTGCGAGAGCAGTTTCAATACCGCAACATTGTCTCGCTGAGTAACGGTTTAGGTTTTTACACATCTGCTCACGTTGCTTTTTAGTCTGCGCTGCTACATCTGCCTTTATTCTAGCGGTAATCCCGTCATAATCAGGTGTATAGCCGCAGAGAGCGAATGAACAAATCTTCTCATGAAGTTGGTCGTTACAGTTGTCGAGTTGTTGCGCTCTGCGTAGCTCATCATCTCGTCTTGCGATGTTCCATCCATATTGACCCTCTAAATCGTTGTCTGCTTTATCCGCTTCGGCAGCTTCATTAGGCATTTTACCCCAAATCTCTCTGCCTTTCTCAGCGAGTTGTTCGTTTATAGCTTTCCACTTATTCTCAGCTTCTTTTGCTTTATTAAGTGTTCCGTTGTCTGCGAACTTACCTAGTAATGCGCCTAACAAAGAACCAATAGCAATCCATTTACCGTCATCCATTTTTGGTTGGCGTGGGTATTGGATAATATGGTTGGCATTTACCTGTGTAGAACCTGTACCACACGCTTCACCTTTTTCAACGTACGCTTGGTTTACACCGCATGATGATGCGCATGTGCCTTGATTCTGGTTCTTGTTTTTATTACTGGTGTCTACATCAGCTTTATTATCCTGTTTAGAGCTAACGTTTGGTAATGCTCCGCCTGTACTCTGTGCCATTATTTACCTCCTAGTAGGCTCTCTCTAGAGCTCTCTAAGTGAATTTCATCTATTCTAATCGAACCGATAATACGTACCGCCCAATCTATTGCTTTGTACCGTCTAGGGAGTAAGAATGGTTTATTTGAATAAACTGTCTTTCTGTAATACTCTCTACCGTCTGCATAGATGATAACAGTAACCGATGGTCGTTTTCCAATTAAGTGTGAATAATGTTGTTGGTATTCCGGATATTTGCAGAAAAACGCTTTTGTATCTGCATACGGATTTTGTCTGCTCCATTCATCAAACTTAATCTTAGCTTCTTTGTGACCTCGTGGCATGATGTTATCAAAGTCTGGTGAAACTACTTTACATGCTACAGGTCTCCATAATCCTGCTAACATCATTGTCTGAGATTTCCAGTCGTAGGTAGCATATTCGCCTTTGCCCCACTCATAGATTATCCCATTTTTAACAACAATAAACGGACTTACTTCGTCGGTGTAACCACGTTGCACAACTACATTGTGTGTTACGAAGTCACTGTCTCTACGTTTGTCAGAGCCCACCTGCATGATGAATCCACCTGATTTAGTAAAGCCGAAAATCCTATCATCGTGGAAGGCTAGTCTTACCGTGCGTGGCTCATACATTGACCATTCATGTTCTGTGAAAAGCTCGCCTGTAATTAACTGCTCACCCTGCGGTGACAACGTGACAAGTCCCTGCTCCGCTGAATAGATAACTTCGCTATCCACTTGACACACATTATTAAAGTTCACGCATTTGTAACGCTGTTCAATCTCAGCAATATCTACCTGATTCGGGTCATCACTTGCGATTGTGTAGTGTAATCCTTCTGTGATTGCAAGTATCGTGTAGTGGACATCACCTTCAATTCTAGGTGTTACCTCATACATGCCTCTGATTCTGTATCTCAATCTATACTCATTATTTAGATTGTAGGCATGAGGGAAGTTATACTCAGAAATCCAGAAATGTTTGTTACTCCATACAACAGTGAGATTATCTCCAAGTGCTGCAACGCCTTCTAAGCACTCAGGCGGTGCGTCGTGCACATCTGTAGATAACTCGCATGAGAAGTCGCAAGGGCAGTTGTTATCGTAAAACTCTGTCTGATTTATCGGAGTCTCTCCTACCATCAACCATCTAGCGTTGTTCTCATTATCTGTTACAGCTCTGTACCATCTGCGAGCAATAGCGTTTGCCGGTGGCGTGTCTTTAACTGTTACTTTTGCTGCATCACCCCACTCAATATCTACCACTTCTGATGGTTTAGACTGCGCTGATTCTTCTCCACATGCATTGATGTATGTGAATAAGTATGCGGTTGGAACTGGCGGATGTGGCACATTGTCGCAATCGTTATCAGCGATACACAACGGTGGAATCTTAGTTTTAGGACAACCAGCTTTAGATATACGTTCCAGTGTTACTTCTGCGTTCTCTGGTCGTTTAATTCCGACAGGGATTGCGCATTGTTTCGATAAAATACGGTCTGCAGACTGGCGGTATAAAATACCATTCTCCACGAATAAAAATGTTGTTTCGCCAAGTTTACGTGTCCAGTCTGGTGCTGTGAATGTAGGTTTGTCCCATGCAATATACAAAGAGCCAGCTCTGTGAATAGATACTGGCTCTCCTGTAAATAATTCTCCGCAGGAAGTCAGTAATCTCGTTCCTGTATCTTCTGGCAATCTAATTGGTTTCAAGTGATTACCATAAATATCCATGTTGTTCGCGATTACTGATTTACCGTCTGGTAGAGATTTATCTGCTACTTTTGGAACTAGCCCATAAAATTGAGCAATTCTCATCTAGCCTGTTCTCCCGATGCCTACAATAGCACCTTTAACCATTAATTTTAATACTGCTTTGCCTGATGTTGGCGGTTTTGGAATTTCAATGAATCCGTCTTCAGCTGTTGTATATGGACCGAGTGTTACACCAACCATAACAGGTGATTGAATTGTGAACTCGGTGTTTGGTACTCCAAATACATAGGCTTTATCATCGGTCTCTACATACTGGAATGAGTAACCAACATCACCTTTCTCACCTTTTTCGCCTTGCTTACCCTGTTCACCTTGTTCGCCTTTCAATGCAGATGCGTCTGTTTCCAGTACGCTGTTGTCAGACATAACAAAGCGGATTTTACCATCTGCAATATTTACTGCAGTAGGGTATTTTCCATCGTCACCTTTGTCACCTTGAACACCGGGTTCACCTTTAGGACCTTGGTCTCCGCGAGCACCTTTAGCTACTGGTAATACGCCAGCACTGCGGGTTGTTCCATCTGTTAGCGTGTACATTAGCTGTCCGCTAGCAGTGACTGTGAATGAAGCTAACCCTACTCCGGTATCGCCTTTTTCACCTTGTTCACCGCGTAATCCACCTGCAGGTGCTACTGCGTTGCCACCATTAGGCACACCTTCACCACAACCGCAACCGCCACAATCTTTTGCAAATAATTCTTTGCAGTCTACGGATAATGTTCTGGTACATGCGTCATAGCGTAGCGGAGATTCTACGTTGATACCGATTGAGTTTGCTACATCTTTGATTACTTGTAGTGTATCCCACTCGTACGTAACCATAGTGTTAGATGTGATACAAGTGCACTTAGCACTCATTATACGTTCTAACTCTAATACATCTTCATCAATGCCAACTACTTTTGCCACTTCACAGCAACCGTCGCATCCTTTGATTCGTACATAGAAATACTGACCATTAGAAATGACTGGAAAGTGTTTTGCGTGACCTTTTACAAGGTGTAATCTATTGCTCTCAATGTCTAAAGGACGGGCTGTAAATCCAGTCCCGCTTCTGTCGCATGGTAAGGAAACTAATCCTAGTTCACAATTAGCCATATGACCCCTTAGCACTTGTTAGCGCAAATAAATTCACGTAATTGAACTGAGTTCCAATCTGCAACCACACAGCTACCGCATGGGAAGTTTTTACGACCTTTTCCTAAAACATCTCGTTCAACAGGAATTTTACCATTCTTCACTTCGCCTTCTTTCGTATATTTTACCACTTCATAGCGGTCTAAATATTTAAGAGTCAAGTAGATGTGATTACCTTCCACCATGTCGTTAAGTTTTTTGGCGGCAGCAAATGGGAGATTAATTGTGTCAGATGTGGTCTGTACGTGTCCTACAACTTTAGACTTGAAACCATCAATAAACTCTAGCATTTTTCGCTCCCGTTGATTGCTGTGATATTTCCGCACTCATTAACCGTTACAGATGTTCCGCACGTAACTACGAATGTTTGCGGTGTGATGTTTGTACATCCGCCCGCACAACTTTTTACAAACTCACATAATTGTTGTGGATTCCATTCTACGCATGCGCAGCTGTCTTTCCCGAATGTCTGTGCGGTTGTATTATCCTGTGCTCGTTCTACAGTTAGTACATCTCCAGCTCGTGCTACAACTTTAACCACTTCCATTACGCCACCATTGCGCAGTGTTAAATAGAAGTGCTCTTGGTCGTTGATGCGGAATTTACTACCGTCACCAACTGGCAATGTAATTTGTGTGTCGGTAGATGTAATAGCTTTACCAAGTTTTGTACATCTTCCCCATACTTTAGTATTTAACATTCGCTACACCCCGTATCGCATGTTCCTGTTGGTTGTTCGATTTCTTCATCGTACTGAGGTACTGCACAGCAACCAGTGCTATATTCAATACCGCCACAGCCTTCTTCGATTACTGGAGTGCTGTCTGCAACGATGGTTTGACATCCCGGAATGTATAAGAGCACGTGTGTGCAACATTCACTATTTACATAGATGTCGCCTTCATAATAGCCTTTCGGCAGTGATTTGAACCCATCTCCCCACGAGAAACAAACGCCATTCTCAGCGTCTACTCGGTATGGGGTAATTTTAAGTAATACTCTACAGAAACCTTTTCTGCGAATATCCATTCTTAAACAGGTTCTAATTGCTGGAATAGGACGACCATTACACCCCATTTGACGGAGTGAAAAGCATCGTTCTACTTCACCAGCCTGAATTTTAATTGTGTTAGAAGCACATGTTGTTGGTGGACACTTCTTCTCCTCGCAAGGGTCACAAGGGTCGCAACATACTTCTTCATACTCTGGTGCGATTGGTAGACATTGATTTCTACAACATTTCGATTCCGGAGCGTTGCCAAATACTATAGCCATAATCGTCCTCTGCTGCGTCTTCCAAGTAGGCTAGCTCCGATAATTCTGCGAGCTTTACCGCCTGTCTTGTCTATTTTAGCTTGTTGTAATGCATTAAACCAGTTTGTTTGGAATAACGTTATTTGTCTGAACAATGCATCTTGTTCTGGCAGCATTGCCAAGCGTACTAGAGTTCCGTATAAAATGGCTTGCATGTAGTCTTCATAGATGAAATCTGGCACATCACAATCATCTCTGCCGATTGCCCAAACATAATCTACCCGTAGTTTTGTTGGTTTATTGCGTGGGTTGTTTAAAACAATGATTGGGTGTTCACCACGGCGTAGTTCGATTGTGTAATCTGCTTCTTCGCCTTGTACAAGTGGATTCCAGTTTTCTCTACCACTGCAGTGTAAAGGGCTTTCCATCACTGATGTTACTTTAACAATTCTACGACAGTCAGGTACTTCTAGCATGTAGTCACCGACTTTCTCTTGTGTCTCTACATCTAGTGTGTCAGAAGCACAACGAGACTCTCGCATAAATTCTACGATAGTCTCTCTGATTGCGTGTTGAAGAATCTCTTGTGGAACGAACGGTGCGTAGGCGAGTACGAACGGTTCAAAATCTTCGATTGTTTTCATTATCTAACCTGCCGTGCTAATGCTTCCGCCCCGCTGGATAGCTGCAGTAATTGAATAGCTTTGTTCCAATGACTGTCGCTGCGTTCTCTGTTGGCGTTATCTTCAATATCTACACCCCATGCATAATACAGCATAAATTCAAATACTGCTGCTTCTACATCAGCCCCTAGCTCTACCGAGCTGTCCTCACTTGTGACATCTGGTGGCATATAGCATGAAATGACGAGTGTAGCGTTTGTGCCAGCTGGTACTGGCGGGTCTACTATGATTTGACGAGGATTATCCACGCTATATTCATAGCTTCGTAATTTGTATTCTGTGTCGCCTTTTACTTTACCTTTGCACACCGGTCTTCCGAGCGTAGGGTAGTATGTTAGCTTTGCTTGTCGAGCAATGGTTTTAACAGTGCCATTCTCGTCTGCCAGTCCCCATACTTTAATATCGGACTCGCAAGAGGCAGGAACATCTTGTAATGCTCCTTCCACTAATTTTACTTCTGTTTTACGGGTGAATTTATCCCGTTTTGTGATGGCAACGATACTAATTGCACGTTTGAAATACGACAGCAAGTCCTCTTTTGTCCAATGAACGTAGGACTCATCTTCATCGTAGTCAGATAAGTATCTTGATACATCTTCAATAAGATTTCTTGCTGTGATTGCCATTAGTTATCTACTCCGAACATAGCTTTTGCTGCTGCATGTACATCAATGCCACGCATATCTGCACGTTCTTCTTCCGTCAAGTTCATTCCACGTTGTTCCATATTTAACGATTCAGGTAGTGGAGCTTCGTTAGGCATCATAAGTTTTGCTGATTTGCCTTCTGTTTTCTTGCGACGATTAGGTGCTGCAGTCATTGACGGTACTGTTTCACGATGTCCATCCATGATTACTTCTACATCTTCGATGGTTTCGTAGTCTGTTGGAATTTGTACAGAGTCGCTGCCGTAGTGTTGGTCAGCTAACATTCTGCGTTCTTCCTGTTTACGATTCATTTCTGAAATCGCAAACTCTAAATCTGCTTTTGTGTAAACAAAACGACCTTTAAGGTGTTTGATTGATTCTGTTGTGAATGTAGGATTTGGGACTACATAACCGCTTTCATCAACGAAAGCTAGTGGTTTACGGTTTAATTGCATTTTTGTTTTCTCTTGTAGTTAATAAAAAGGCAGGGTCTAGCCCTGCCCTCGTACTTGGCTTATGCTGGTAAGCGTACACATTGTGGGTCCGGGTAAACAGTCTCACATGGAGCTTGGTAGCATGAACAACCGTGTTGGTCGTTATGGTTTTCTACCGATGCTGATACTGTGAAACATGCACCTGATAATGAACCCTCTTTAATCTTAATGGTGATGTCACCGTTAGATTGTAAGAACTCAGTTGAGCGTAATACAGTGTAGCCTTCTTTTGTTAAATCAACATCGAAGGTCTCAACTTCACGGCTGTTTGCTTCAGCTAATGCTTTTTCTGCATCTGCTACAGCTTTTTTAGCTGCAGTTACAGCTGATTTTAAGCCAGCGTTTGTTGGGTCTGTATTAGCTTGAGCTTGTGCTTTCGCTAATTTATCTTTAGCATCTTTTACTTTGTCAGCTAATGCTGCTAAGTCTGCTGGAGCATCACCGGCAACACCGTTTAAAATAACAGTGATTTTGCCTTCTGCTAATGCTTTTTTGTTATGTAACACGATGTTATTAACAAAAGAACCAGCTGCTAATAAGATAACACCTAACTCGTCACCTACTGGTAATACGCCTAATCCTTTTTGGCGATACCACATACGCATGTGTTCATGACCATCGTCATAGTAGAACTGCATGGTTTTGTGGCGAGTTTTTAAGTGAGCTGCATATTCAACGTGTTGGTCTGCTGGGTCTAAACCTGCATCCCACATAGCGTCGCCATATGCTGCAACGTTGCGTTTGTTACCACCAAGATAGATATTGTACTTAGCCATTGTCTAACTCCTTACTCGATTTCGATGGTTGCGTATAACACAGCTAATTTTTCAGGTGTTAATACATCGAAGTCATAAATGGTCAAACCGCGCCAGTATTTATCGAAAGAACGTGGGTCTTTGTCGATTACTTCTTGGTTTGTTAATTGAGTGATGAAACCAACTGCTTCTTTGAAACCAGCTAAGATTAAGAACGTTTGTTTGTTCACTTGCGGGTCAAAGTACATAGGCATGTTGTTGGTGAAGTACACTTTGAAACCAGCAACATCTAAGAATTGTTGGCTTAAAAGGATTGCTTTACCTGTACCTGCTGCACATGCGTTATTTAATAACGGGTTGGTGTAGAATAAGGTTTTAGCCATTGTTGGTAATACAACATAACGACCTTTCTCTGGAACGTTTTGTTCGTCAAGAACGGTAGATAAGTGAGACAATTTAGTTAAAATTGTTTCTTTGTTTAAGGCAACAGGCTGACCTAATTGACCTAAGTTGTATGCACCTGACTTGATACCAGCTTTGATACCTTTATTGTAAGGGTCAGCTAGTAACGGAACTTCAGTTAAGATTTCACGGTCGATGTGTTGGCGTAACAATAATGTACTGTTTTCCATGAACTCATTAACATATTCTTTAATGTTACAAGTACGTTTTTCATCAACATATGAAAGTTTTAAGTTCCAGTATTTACCACGTTTAACAACCATGGTTTTTAACTCAGTGTTCAATGTTGAAACTTCTAAGTCTTGGTTGTTAATGTAATCAAAAATTTCACCCACTGGTGCTACGCGGAAAGTAACTTGGTCGCCACACTGTTTCAATTCAGCAGGGATAATATCCTGAGAGGTAATAGACCCTGCGATTGAGTCAGCGTAGAAGCGAGCTAAGAACGCTTTTGCATAGATAGGGGTGTTTAGTGCATTATACACTTGATAACCACTTGCTGACGGTAAAACGCCACCCGGTTTGTTTTGCATTTAATAACTCCTACGTTATCGGTTTGTGTTTACTCTACCCTCTACCATCGCGGCATTAAACTCATCTGTGATACGTTGATACTTATCCCATGAAAGTTTACCTGCTTGGAAGTTAGCGGTAGCTCGCTCGAAGTCCGACATCTTGAGCACTTTCTGTCCACGTGGCGCTGTAACAGGTTGCGTGGTCTGTGAACGACCCGGTGCAACTTGTTGCGTTTGTGGTTGAGAACGTTGGCGTTTGCCTTTGAAATCCTCAATCACTTCCACCACTTGCTTCATATTACCTGATTGTATACCGCTTTGTACTACTTGTGCAATAGTTACTGTACCGCCAGTATACGGAGCAGGTTGTTTTAAGTAACTTTGCCACTCATTAGAGTATGCAATTTCATCCAAATCTGGCACAGCTTTACGCAATTCAGTCTCAAACGCAAATTTTTGGTTTTGGTCATTGATACCGCGTTGTGCTTCAAGTTGGCTGGTTACACCATCTAATTTCTGTTGCAAAGGTACTACCGCACGTTTATACAAGTCATTAGCAACTCGTCGTGCGATACTTTGAATGTATGGGTTTGCGTCCCCATAGTCGGCTTCAAATCTTTCATCTACAGCTAGCTCATCATCAGAATACGCAAGTGTTGGTTGTTGCGGTTCTGTCGGTTGTTGCTTACCATACTCACGTTCGTAATTAGCACGTACTGCGGTCTCATACATTTCTGCACGAGCTTTAGTTGCTGCTAACTCACGTTCTAATGCAATTAATCGTTCCTCACTAGAAACCGTTGCGTTTTGTGTTGGTTCAGCTTGAGCTGGCTGTGTTAGACCTGCAGGTGTTTCCTGTGGTAAATCATCTTCATCACCTGTCAAATACTCTGAAATATCAACTTCATCATCTTGAGGTTGTTCAGGATTTTTAACTTGTTCTTCAGATGCAGGTTGGGAAAATTGCTGGTCTAAAAATTGGTCTAGTTCACTTTGTGTTTGGTCGAAGTCTGCCATTCGTTATTTCTCCAAATCGGCTTTTAGTTTTTTGATAATTGATACGCGACCACGCAGAAACTCATTCGCTTCGCTGTTCTCGTACAATTCACGTTCGCGTTCTAACTCAGTCGTAATATATTCTTGAAAGAGTCGAAATGCTGGAATCGTCTTCATCATACGGACAATTTCATCAATACGTACTTGGCTTGACATAATTGCTCCTATTCAACACGTTTGTAAACAGTCATATCAATTAATGCCTGTTCATCATCAGTGCCATCATTTCTGAATTTATACGTTCCCGGTAAGGTAATCTCTAATGGGTTATCCTTACTTAAACTTAATTGAACTGGTTTACCATCTTTGATAACTTCAGTCCATAAGTAATCTTCCATACGTTTGTCGCAGTTTGCTGCTACACCGCGCATTAAGGTAAACGAAGAATCAGTTGTACCACGTAACATGGTAGCGACCAATTTCTGCCCTAACTCTAAGTGTGAAACTGCTGATTCATATTTACTCATCAATTCGCTCCAACTCATCATTGAATAAAACTCGTAGCACGGATTTTACCGCATTTACTGCAATACGGTTTTCTTCGCTTGCTGCTGTATCTTCGTATGCGTCACGGGTTAAATTTAACTCGCGAAGTAATACGTTCTTAATTTGTTCCGCGTCAGCAGAAGAACGGAAGCGTCTAAATGCTCCAGCTTCTTGCTGTGAAACTTTAGTTTTTGCCATTATTAACATCCTCCTGCTTTATTAGCAATGATGGCTTGCACATATTCAGGTGTAACTTCTTCAAAAATCACATCAACTCCAACTACAGCATTGGTTAGCATCGTCATTTTTGAACCTACAGAAACTTGGTACTCGCCCGGAGGAAGAATTGGGTCACATGCATCAATAGGGAAGTCATGTAGAAATGTGCTAATTGTACATCCATTCTGACATTTTACCACACGTTGCACGCAAATATCTAACGGTGCTCCGCATGGGTCCTCATGAATTAAGTGTAATACTGCCGTCTTGAACAGAGTAATATTCTGTGGTTCAGTTTCCACCGAGTGTGAATCCACAATAGCGACATCGAAGTGAAGCTGGAAACAACTCACTACATACCTCCCATTGGTGAATTAGGTGTTAGACTGTTTTGGTTCGCTATTGCTTGACCTGCGCTAGCGTTCCGACCGTCAATAGTACCACCTTGATACAGCGGGTTCAAACTTTGAATGTCTTGTGTAACAGCTGACTGTAAATCAAAGTCTGGGAAAATTCCCTCGGTACTGATACCACTAACTTTAAAGATTTGATACAACAAGCGCTGAATTGCCGCAGGTGGAACAATCGGTTGTCCGGTGTTAGGGTCAATGACTTGTACGTATGAGCTTAGTGATTGTAGTGCCCATTGTAGTTTAGATTCTTGCGTTTCTTTCTCTACAATACCACTTACGCCACGTGCATGGACTCGAATGTCACCTTTAATGGTTTCATCTAACGAGTACATTAACTCATAATCAATGTATGACTGAACAACTGGCTCAATGATATTCTCCTCAAGCACCCGTAATGCAAATTTTACAGATTTACTCGCTTGGTTTAATACCATTGCTACACCACCAGATGTGCGTCCTAGTGTACCGATGTTCTCTGTTGAACCAAACGCCACACGAGGAATACCGATTGTCTCATACCCATATTGCATGAAACGCTCGAACACATTTAACAGTTGATGTGAAATATCTGGCACAGTGTAGAAGTTGTATGCGCGACCTTGCATACCAATCACAGATTTAACCTCGCGAATGGTATTAGGCAGGATTACATTTACATCTTCATCGTCAATTACACGGTCGGATTCTACCTCACCCAATACGCCCGATGCGAGACCCATATTACGTACCATTGCTACGATTGTTGCTGTACATACACGTTGTACATCACGTAGACGGGTAACTGGACACTCGCCCCAAAATGCGCCCGGGATTGGTTCAAATGATGCTACATAGAATGGACGCTGACCCGCTGGGTCTGGGTTTAATACTGCTTTAATAACAATATCATTAATTGTCCAAATCTCTGCTTCGTAAGAAATGTCTGGAGAGCCTACTTCAACACCGAACTCCTCGAGTAATTCGCCACGGATTGCCCCGTAGAATCCAACACAGTCATAAAATCCTTGAGCGTCGTTCTCAAGTCCAATGGCATATTGGTCTGTGTCAATCTCAGGGTTATGGTCCTTGCCGTCCTCGCGTTCTTCGAGCCAGCCTTCAGGATGTTCCTTCAACACTTGACGGATTCCCTCACCATCGAAGCCCGGTGCAGAGTAGTACCCCACCAATTCAGAACGTGAGCATTTGCGGAGTTCCACAACATACTCTGCGTCTTGTACGGACTGTGCGTTAGGTGCTGGGTAGAAATCAAACGGAGAAATGTTTTCTACTGCGCGAATTAATTTACGCTCCACTACCATACGTTGTCCATTCCAACGCTTCCACGGTTTCATCACAACCGCAGGTGTCTTCATAATAGCAGCAGGATACACAACAAAGTTATATATAAAATCGCCAAACTGGCGTAGCCAATCAGCATCATGAAGTCTGTCCTGAATTAATGTATTCATTTTATCAGCGGCAATCGCAGATAATTTCTGCTGTTCTTGCATCGCTGCATTTTTAAGTGCCTGACCTTGTTCTGCCGCTGCTTGCTCAAGCATGTCAGGGGTCATCATCGGCATCTGTTGGAGTTGTGCCATCACCGCTTGTAACACATTCTTAGTCTGAGCATCGTCTAAGTCTGCTTGCGGTGTTGCTTTAATGACAAATGGGTTCTCAATCGAGTTAGCAAATACATCTCGAATGAGACCCACGATGCCCTTAACAATCGGTGATGTGATGTTAAAGTTCACATCGATGTCAGGGTCAAGAGTTTCACAGGCGAGTAATTCCCCACGAACTTGGCGTAAACAGTCTAACAAGATGTCATACTGCTCGCGTTTCGTGTCTTTAGCAATCTCGAAGCGGTCACGGACATATTGCCCGAGTTCTTCTACTAATCTGTCGTGTTTCTTACCCACCGTTCACCGCCTTATTTGTGTGCTGGTGTTTTACCACGATTACCGCCTACTGGACAGCTGTGTGGTGGTCGTTTACCTTGGCATGGCATACTACTTTTCTCCTATTTATATGAAACGTGAATGTCGTCTTGAACTTCTGTTCGAGCTCGACTTACTCATACGGCTGCTAATATTAATACCTAGCACCATATATTGCAACGCATCGGCTAAATCTGATGTCCAACCTTCGTGAGATTTGGTCGGTGTATCTCGTACTACATCATTCTTGCCACGTACATTCTCATAAATGTAGTTGTATTTTAATGCTTCAATTAAAAATTTGCAATTTTTTGTGATTTGGAGTAAAGGCTGCCCCATTGAGTCTAATTTAGTTAGTCTCTGTTTAACTGCCTCAATCCGTGGTTGAAGTTTGTTCGTGCCCGGACTCTCAATCGGAATACCATTATTTAATAAGATGTCATATGGTGACACATCAACAGACTGTGCTTGCACGAGACCTGCAGGGTCACCCCACGCCCCCTCGACCAAGTTATTAATGTATCTGCGTCGCAGTGTTGGCTTAATGTGCTCGACTGTCAGTGTCTCAATAGACATGTCCTCACCCATCACCTCATCTATAATAATAAGACGACCACCTGCTGTCATTGTTCCAACAAGACACACTGGTGTACGACCGAAGTCGAAGGATAAATAAAGTGGCGCACCGGCTGGTACATTAAACTGGTCGATGACATGTCGGCTCTCGTTGAACTCAGGGAATACCACCTTGCCGGTCACTAAGTCCGCAAACTCACCTTCCACATATGCCTTAATCTTCTGTTCTTCACCACCGAGCATGGCATAATAATAGTTATACCCACCCGGCAGATTTTCTATATTCTCCGCCATCGGGTTCGGGTCCCACGACCCATCAGGCTGTCTTAGTAGTGCTGGCGGCTGCCTGAATAACTCAAAATATGGACGACCCATGCGTTCAGACATCATCTTGAACTCGTCATCCTTGTCCCCGAGATACCATCTGTATAACCAGTGATTTTTAAGTGGACCGTTAGTTGCCCCAAATAGTCCAACCCACGTTGCCTTACCAAATCTACCTGATGGGTATCGCCCAAGCCGTCGGTCAATCGCAAATACTAATGACTCTGGGAACTCCGACAACTCATCGATGAACCCGAATGTCGGCTCACACCCCAGCAACTTATTCTGTGACTTCTCATCATCAAACGATAAAAACTCCACATCAAAGTGCACCTTAGTGCCATCATTTAACTCAAACCGTGCGTGCGCCATCATCGGGAAACTCCCCGTGCGGAATGTCATCAAGTTACCCACCATTGTCTTAAATGACGGTATAGTTGTTGAACGCAACATTGAGTTAGTGTTACGCGCGACAAGTGCACGAGAGTATCTCACTCCATCTGCTGCTGGCTCTTGCATAATTGCCTGTAGCAGTAATGTCCATATAATTCCTGAGGTCTTAGCACTACCTGCGGGACCTATGCAGAACTTAAGACGGGCTGGACTTAGTGCCAGTCTGTGTAATGTCGGGTACATATAATAGTTAAACCCGATGTCATTCTCACCCATGACCGCCTGCTGCTCATCAACAGGGGCATAGTCTGCACCCATCTCGCTGGCGTAGCCAATCTCATCGTTGTGTGACGGGGCGTGATGACCCGACACCGCACCACGTACAATGTCCTCATCACTTAACATCAATCACCTCGATACTCTTCTTGATATCCGCCACGCGTCGTAGTGGACGCTGCTCACCTGCAGGTAGTGGAGGAATAAGTCCCCCATTCTGTCCCAGATTAACATTAAGCACCAGACCGCTCGCCTGCGGCTTATTACTTTCTTCACCTGTGCCAAGGCGACCTGCATCAGCGACACCTGCCACCTGCATCACAAGTTTAGCTGCATTAACTCTGTCGTTGTCACGTGCACCTGACTTAATAATGTCATGCAACTCCTCGAGCGACTTTTCAGCAATCATGCGCGCTTTAAGTTGAATAAGTGCGTTCGGTGATGCCTCAACTAATGCACGAATCTCCCTCATCTCTTTTTTAAATGAAGGAAGTTCTACAATTTCTTCAAATTCTTCCGCACTCACGTTGTGGGTATCACAAACCTCGACGACGCGACCCGGACCATATAAAATTAAATCACGGACAAATTCTGAAATATGAATGTGTTTATACATTCCATAAATCAGTTCTTCCGAATATTTTTGTTCATCATTCATTTGGGTTTCTCTCTATGGCATTTCAACAAGTACACAAAGGTAAAACTTTTAATCCCGGTGCAACATTCCCGGAATATTGTGAATTTGAGAACTGTGTGTTCTACGCTCAGTGCAAGTTCGAGAAAGGCTGCATCTTTAAAAACTGCCGCTTCTTGAAGTGCTGCCCTAAACATTATAGCAACAAAAATAGCGAAGTTAAGGAAGCCATCCTCGAAAATTGTTATCTTGAGTATATCACTGTTGATAAAGATAGCCTAGTGGCTAATTGTGAGAAGGGCGCACGTGCGATTATAAAAGCAAAAGAAAATCCAGCTCCACAGCAAGTCGGCAACTCCGAAGACTTCTGCTTGTGCTACTGTGTACAGCCTACGTGTAATGCGGGTGTGAGCGTTGCACCGGTGGAATCTGGCAAACCAGAGGTAAAAAAAGTGCTGAACGACTGCAAAGAAAAATGTTCCGTCACAGGGTTCAGCAAATGAAAAGCAACTTTTAACTAATTGTCTAACTAAGGAATTGTAACGTATGGCTCACACGCTACAGTCCTTATTATAGACTTATGCAAATGTCGTTGCAATAGTCTTGCACAAATTAATGAACCCGTCATGGCTCATTGTCTTACGTGTGTTAGCAATAGCAAGGCACACGAGAATCAATTCCCCTTGATGCCCTTGCATCGGCACTACGCCAGACGGTGATGTGTCTAATGTCAGCTTAACTCTGTCCGGTAAATAGTAGCAATAGCCGTTCTGACGGGTATAGGCTTCACAACATTGTTGAGTACCTGCAATCACACGCTCCTGACCACCTGAGAACAATGTGGTGAAATGTTTTACCACTTCAATCGGGAGTTGGTGTGCCGCTGCAGTAATTTCAATGAATGTATCATCTACTTTATTGGTGTTAGAGCGTGGTGCAATCTCACCTTTCTTTTGCAGTGATTTAATCTTGTTGCGGATATTATGGAAGCTACGCCCCATTTCAAGTGCAATATCTTTTGCTGAAAGATTGGAGTTCCATAACTGAATGAGTCTTGCGACATCTTGTTCTGTAAATTTGGTAGGCATGATTTATTCCTCTTGTTTAAATGTGTGAGTAGTGTACCAGTGTCGGTGTGTACTTGCAAGGGATTATTTGTGGGTGGGAAGTGGTCACAGATGCGGATGTATATTGTGTAAACACAACAAACAAAAAGCCCCAGCTGTTCCGGACCGGGGCTTTTAACTATAAAAGGAAATTCTCATGAAATTGTTTAAAGACTGAAAGAGGCTTAAAACAGTGACATTGTTGCACGAGTTGAGTAGTTTGTCAAGCATTATTTTTTAGGGTGGCAAACAGATGCAATATAAGAGGGGGAGGTGGTTTGGCAGGGTTGAGCTTTTTAATGTGCTAGGCGAGTTTTGCCAGTAGGGGGGTGTCGGTGCGTGAGCAAGTGTTGGGATTATTCAGCTATGGTGTGTTAGCAGCATAGCGTTAAAGTGCGTCGGTGTGTTAGCAGCATAGCGTTAAAGTGCGTCGGTGTGGAGACACCTTTCACCCACCTGAAAAATGTACTCTATATCTATAGGTGACCCCTTTTGATAGCAACACCCCGACACACCGACACACCAAAATTCCCATAGGGGGGTATCTGCGCCACTGTTAAACTACTAAAACTCCCTGACTGTATCGCTAATTTTATGCATTGGCTTTTCGCCCTATGCTCTTTCATTGCTTAACGCTAACGCTTCTTCATTGTGTCGGTGCTACGCTTGCCTAGTCTTTGCATTGTACTATCATTAAAGTAGATTGGAATATTGCAAGCCTTTGCACCTTTGCACCTTTGCACCTTTGCACCTTTATGCCCTAGCACTTCAAATTGCAAAAATTTTCGCTTGCTATGCTCTTATTGAGAATTATTCTTATTGGAGTGATGTTTTGGAGTGCGACAAATGAGAATTAAAGCCTTATTCTTTAAAATCTTAAAACTTTCTAATTATGATATTAAACTTCATTAAATTATTTTAAAGCTTTATAGATACGCTTTTATTCTCATTAAAGTGAGTTTTGAAGTGCGATTAATGAGAATTGAATAAGTCACGTTATTGAGAAATGTTCTCATTTAAGTGATTAAAAATTCAAAAACTAGGCTTTTTTGCTCATTTTTTGAACAAAAGGGTGGAAGTGATAAATATAATAGAATCTCTAAAGTTTTTAACTACAAAATAGCAAAAGTGCGTCGATTGATGCAATTTTAAAGAAAAATTAAGTTAAAAAGCCAAAAAAGGCATAATAAAAAAACAGTTTCCACTTAATTAATTCACTAATTTTCTCTATTATGTAGAAACTGAATTTTAAAGCCTTAATTCTTGCAATTCTTGCCAATGCTTACACACCAACACACCTAAACGATAACAGTTCTCAATAAGCTAAACAATTTGGAAAAATCTTCACTTCATCACACCCAATCAAGAATTATTCTCAACAATCGACACTTTAAAACAAAAATTGTTCAATAATTAATCAATCAGCATAATTTTTTAAAATATTTTAATATTTCTATTGACTAGCGTTTTAGAATCTGTATAATAGGCATCAGAAAGCAAGGGAACGGTATAAAGCCTAACTACTTGCAAATATTCAACCTGTAAAGGTTGCATATTTTTAAAATATGCTCTTTAAAAATATGCTTTTGTACTTTGTGCACTTTGTGCACTATGTATCCTTGCCAATATTGGTAATGAATTATGATTAGAATTTTATTTGATTTTGCAAATGTTCAGGCATTGCCTAAATTTTAAGCAAACAATAAAAATTTTAAAATAATTTAAAAAAGATATTGACAAGGAAATATAAAAGCGTATAATTGAAGGCAATTAAAGGGAACATTCCCTAATCGCTCTTTAAAAATTAGTCCTTGCTCTAGCTTTAAAGGCTTTTATCTTGCTCTTTACCTAAATAATAGAAAGGTTAAAAAGTAAGCAAATGATAAAAAACTTTAAAAATATTTTTAAAAAAGTATTGACAAGCTAGAAAGAAAGGATTAAAATAAAGGCATAAATTAAAGGAACGGTGCAAAGCACCCGCCCTGACTAGCTCTTTAAAAATTAGGAAATAGCGGTGGAACGATACGCCCGTATTGTATCTAGTGAATTTTGAAGGCGATGGCTCAAGTAGAAATAAACTAGGCACATATAAGCAGGCTTATCAAGTACTAAGTAAAGGGAAAGATATTGCGATAATGAAGAAGGCGACAGCTCAAGTATTCTAGCGATAAAACTACCTGAAAGAAGGATTAACCGCCCTTTGGTGTGGATAGCAACTGGACAGAATCCAGCAATGCATGCTACAACATAACCCTATACCACACCCTAAACGATTAGACTAACACAAAACCGATTACAAGGGATTAGTGCGTCTAACAGCATGCCAATGTTCTTAAGGCTAGTTTTTAACAATAGGCTTTGTTAGTTATGAGATAATAAAGCCTATGATTAAACACTAACACAAAAGGAAACACTATGAAAAATTTAATCAAGTATTTTAAAAAACCAACGGTCATCATGAATAAAGACCGCTGGAAATATAACTTCGCAGAAGCGATTAAGAGCATGTTCTACGCATGCTTAATAATTGCATTAAGTGCGGGCATGGTATCTATATTCATGTACGCTTTATTGAGTCCTGACTATTAAGGGGAATGATTATGGAATTTGCGGTATTAACAAAAGACGGTCATCCGATTGGCAAGGCGAACGGTATTGCCCACGTGCTAACATTGTGCGGGATTGAATATGACCACTTTAAACAGAAGACTAAAGATGAATGGTATCCACTAGAAATGCGTGTAATTGCACGTAAAAAATACACAATCGGCTCATGGTTTGAGCAAGGATATGTACTCAAATGCACAGAAAGTGCGTGGAGCGATTGCGGTTTCACGTATCATGACGCATTAAAACGTGCGGTCAAGGATATGTTTGAGAAGTGCAGAAAAGAATTCATGATTGTGCCTTTATAGGTGCAGTCAGAATACAACCGCCCATGAGTGAAAACGATTGGGCATTTTATTAATTAATGAAATGGAGTAAACAACTTATGGCAAAGATTAATATCGATGCAACAGCTCATATCAAACTAGGTACGGGCAAAGATAATGAGATTAGAGCTGGCTTATTAGCCACACTAGGCAAGAACGATGCATTATTGCGAGATATTCGCACCGCCTTTAATGCGGGCACAATGCAAACATTCTCACGCCCGACTACTGCGGGCAGTGGTGGCTTTGTAACATTGACTAACACCGACTTTGGTGCGGTCATTGTCAAACATATTGACACGGACGGCAATCAAATTGGGTCAGTAGTCTATGGCAAGACTAAATTCTTTAGTTGTCTTGACGAGCAAGACTAATTAGTTAGTCAATAATCGTGCACCTTATTTGCAGGTAGGGTGCACCTTTATTAATTAACAACACAAAAGGAAACACTACCATGAAAACATTTAAATTATCTGAGAAGGTGTACGCCCATGTTGAGCGTATCGAACACGATTTACTAGGCACAGAAGTAAAAGCTGAATTTGTAGGTGAAGGCGTGGCAGAAGGTTACACGCTACGCAACATTCTAGGACAAGTCGGGCAGGCAGCACGTTTTAATACAACATCGGGTAGCCCACTAGGTTTTATGGATATGTATGCGGACGAGAAAATCCGTATATTTCTACATGACAACCGAGAATTAAGTGAACGTATTCTTGTTGAAGTGGGCATGTATAACGGGCAAATTAAAGTGTTCGACTATGTACGCACAAAAGCCTATGCGGACGAGTATCTAAATGGAATTATGCCGAAACGTTATGGGTGCAAGTCAGACGGCACAATGACAAAAGAAGGGCTGGTAAAATGGTTATACCATGCATTGCTTAAACCATATGGCTTGCCTGAGAAGTATCTAAAAGAGTGGTTAGAAAAATTAAAAGAAAAAGTTTACTACCTATATAAGGTTAAAAATTGCATGCCTGAAGTGGCTTGCCTGATTGCAGAAAGAACAAATACAAGCTCATGCATGACGGACAACAGCCTAGATTGGGCAGTGCGTAAATTTAACTACTTCGCAACCAACAAAGACGGGGAACAAGTATGGGTGCACCCATTCCGAGCATATGAAGGATTTGACCATGACCCTAATTGCATGTTATGCGTGAGCACGCTACCACCTGAAAAAGTATTAGGTCAAACGCACGATAAAATCCCGTTCATTGCACGTGGATTTTCTGACGGGACAGCATGTGCCCGCTGGTACGGCTCAAGCGAACAAGATTGGCATGATGTGTTTGAAGATTACATTACATCAGATACACCGTGGGGCATTAAACTCTATGGGTATAATGTACAAGGCAAGAAAATTGCACCATACGTGGACGGTGGAGTAGATGCCAACGACACTTATTTAAATGCATTAAATAAATTGCATGTGGTACGTGAAGATTGTACACCGCACGGGATTGAGGCAACAGTTTATGAGATATACGACCGCCTAGAAGATGAAGATGATGAAGTGGACGGTTATTGGCGTGTTGAACCGCACGATGCTATCGTGTACTTCTTCGAGCCAGTTGTATATCACACCTGTGCAATTACAGGGAATGAATATAGAGAAGATGAAGATGAGCTTATCTATGTAGACGATTTAAACGATTGGGTAGAAAGTTATTTTGCCCGTTGGAGCAACGACCGTGGCATGTACGTGTTAGACGGATTAGAAGTGTTCAATTATTACAACAACAGATAAGAAAATAGTTTAACTAGGGTGCATAGTAGAGTATGCATTGACGGTGAGTGTTAGTAGTGTTTCCGACCGTCTTTGTGTGCTCTCTTATGCACCCTAACTTCATAAGGAAATTAATCATGCAATTAGATAGACAGTTAAAATCAGATAAAGAATTAAATTCAAGCGTTGAGCTGGTAAAAGAGTTGTCAGCGGGTGAATTTGAGCTTTCATCAGTACGAGTAACATTAACTAACATATTCAACGGTGACACGTGGAGTCCAAAAATAAATACCCTTTCAACGTGGTATGGCGACTCATTTATTAAAGAAGTCAGTGCGACAAGAAAGACGGTAACAATCAAAAATTTCCTACCAGCTATGATTGAGCACTCACTCATGGACACTGGCAACAGTCAAGTGAGAGAGATTGTTAAGGTGATTGAGAAATGGAATGGAGTACATCACACACGCTTTGACAAGTTAGCAGAAGATGTAGAGAAGTATTGCCGTAAAGTATTCAGGATTAACAAGAATGATGTAATGACAATGCCT
>ERZ772962.77-NODE-77-length-54904-cov-7.689748_pt1 | contig 54904 bp, 75 predicted proteins | sample MGYA00580676_ERZ772962 | MGnify/ENA primary metagenome ERZ772962 (study PRJEB29015, sample SAMEA2738049) | human oral metagenome | biome: human oral; feature: human-associated habitat; material: saliva | place: China | collected 2230 ...
AATCCTCCTCATAGTGGACGCTATGCCTGGGGTTCTGGTGAAAATTCATATCAACGAGCAACCTCATGGTCTGACACAGTTGCAAAGCATCGTAAAAATGGTTTGACCGATACTCAGATTGCTGCTAAATTAGGAATTACAACAACCGATTTTAGGGCAAGAAACACAATTGCTAAACAACAAATTCGTTTGCACAATATTTCTAGAATTCAAGAACTTGCCGATAAAGGTCTTGGATCTATTGAAATTTCCAGACAAACTGGTATTCCTGAGTCAACTGTTCGTATGAATATGGACGCTTCTGTTAAGCAAAAAGTCAATCGTATGGAACAAGTCAAGTCGGATTTAAAATCTTTAATTAAAGAGAATCCATATCTTGACGTTGGTTTAGGAGCAGCACAACAATTAGGTATTAATGAAAATATGCTTAAACGTGCTGTCCAACAACTTGAAGCTGACGGCTATCATATGCATAAAGTATATGTTAAGAACGCCACGAATGATGACCATTGGGTTGAAATGAAAGTTTTGACCAAAGAATCAAATCCTGATGTTGTCAGAGAACATAAACACGAGATCAAACCACCTAATTTATATAAGACTGAAGACGGAACAACTAAATTAGGTCTAAGACCAATTGAACATCTTGATTGGAAACGTGTTGGTATTCGTTATGATGAACAAGGTGGAACCGATAAAGATGGTGTCATGGAACTTCGTCCTGGCGTTAAAGATTTGGATTTAGGTAATTCCAAATATGCTCAAGTGCGTATTGGTGTTGGGGGAACTCATTATCTTAAAGGTATGGCTGTTTATGGAGATCCAAAAGATTTTCCTAAAGGCGTCGATGTTATTTTCAACACTAACAAGAAGCAAGGAACTCCTAAAGAAGACGTTCTTAAGAAACTTAAAGATGACCCTGATAATCCATTTGGCGCTCAAATCAAACCTAATGGACAGAAAGGTGCTATCAATAAAGTTAATGAAGAAGGTGACTGGGGAACTTGGTCTAAAACCTTATCTTCTCAGTTTGTTTCTAAACAACCACCCATATTAGTTAAAGGTCGAATTCAAAAGACGTATGAAAAATTACAGAAAGAATTTGACGAGATAGCTAATTTAAATAATCCTGTAGTCCGTCGAGTTATGATGGCAGATTTTGCAAATGGCCTAACAACCAAACGTCATAATTTGAAACTCACAGGATTTGATCGAATGCGTGGACAGGTATTATTACCTTTATCTGGTATCAAAGCTAATGAAATCTACGCACCAAACTTTAAGAATGGTGAGAAAGTTGTTCTTGTTCGTTATCCTCATGGAGGAATATTTGAACTACCAGAACTCACTGTAAACAATAAGCTTGGAAATGGTCCTGCTAAATTTATGAAGGGCGCTAAAGATGCAGTTGGTATTGACTCATCTGTCGCAAGCAAATTGTCAGGAGCAGACTTTGACGGTGATACTGTTATGGTTATTCCTAATAATAAAAACGGTATTAAGACAAGTCGTTCTTTGAAAGAGCTCAAGAACTTTGATACAAATCAGTATTATTCTCCAGACAAGAATATTCTTAAGCGGGATTCAAAAGGTAACTGGACAATCAAGCAGAAGACAATGGGTGAAGTATCAAACCTTATTACTGACATGACTCTTAAAGGTGCTACTCAATCTGAAATTGCTCGTGCAGTAAAACATTCAATGGTTGTTATTGATGCTGAGAAACATAATTTGGATTATAAAAGATCCGAAAGGGAAAATGATATCCCCGCTCTAAAAAAGAAGTATCAAGATCACTACGATGTTATTTCTGGTACTATAAAAAATGGAGCCTCCACTCTTATTTCTAGATCCAAAACGGAACACCGTACCCTAGAAACATGGTACAAGGATAGAACACCAGAAGAGCTTGCAGCCAATCCTAGACTCGCTCCTAAAGTTAAGAAGACAAAGACTATTTCAACAGATCATGTTGTGGAAATGGTTAAAGATGCTAAGACCCTTGGCTCTGGCACCCCTATAGAAAACATGTATGGGGATTATATCAATGCTTTAGGTAAGATGCGAGACAAAGCTAACAAGGTAGTTGAGTCTTCTCCTAACATGGTCATGAACAAAGAGGCTAAGCTTAAATACCGTGATCAGGTAGAGTCTCTACAACACAAGCTTAACACAGCTCTAGCTAACTCACCTAGAGAACGGCAAGCACAGCTAATCGCTAACAAAGTGATTGCTGAGAAGAGAGATCCTGACATGCAGAAGGACCAACTTAAGAAGCTTAAACAACAGGCTATTGCTGCTGCTCGTATACAGACTGGTGCTGATGGAGCTAAGACTCGTATCAACATTGAGGATGATGAGTGGAAAGCTATTCAGTCTGGTGCCGTTAGTACTAAGATGCTTACTGACATCTTGCGCTTCGCTAACACAGATAGAGTCAAACAGTTAGCTACACCTAGAGAAGAGAAGGCGCTCAGTCTTTCTAATGCATCTAGAGCTAAGACTATGATTCGTAATGGTCATAGCTATGCTGATGTAGCTGAAGCTCTTGGTGTTAGCATCTCCACCATCCAGAACCTAGTCTAGTAGAAAGGAGAGACAACTGTTATGGAAGATTACTTAAAAGCAACAACCGTAGTTGACACTATGCTAACTACTTACGACAATCCATACAATCCTTTCTCTGACTTCGATTCATGGAAGAAGTGGGATGAAGACAATGGTTACTTCACTTCAGAACTACTAGCAGCTGTCATCGGTAACACTGATGATGCGTTAGATGAAGTTGAAGAAGCTCAACGTCATGCTATGGCTATCAATTTAATCATTGATGAAGGTCCAATCGAAGATGTTTGGACAGTTTGTCGTACAGATACACAAACACCGATTCGTCTACCAACTTCTGAAGATAAGAAATCAGAAGAATAATTTCACACCCCCATAGGGGGAGGGTCGCAAAATTTTTCGACCCTTTTGCATCGCCCCACCTCTCCAAAATTTCTCCGGAGTGGTTAAAAGTCTCAATTTGGGATTACTAACTGGGGTTGATGTATAGACAAAGGAGGATAAACCATGAACAATGAAGTGCAAGAGCATATCAAAGCACTGTTAATGTGGTTGATATCTCCTGAGGTACTTAGTCAAATCGGTGTTTACATTGGAGTTGGAGCATCTATTTACAAAGTTGGCATCAAAGCCTTTAAAAAAGTATGGGTCGACTTAGAAGCTAAACAGAATGATGAGATTAATGGTATTAAAAATTCTATTAATGCTCTAACAGTAAGCTTTCAAGAGATGCATAAGAATCAAGAACGAGACTTTCTTAGGCTCCAAATAATCACCGGTATTCATTCTGGTAGATTATCAGAGCAAGAGATTCTTTATCTATATGATCAGTACACTGAGAAAGGATACAACTCGTATGTGTCAAGAATGGTCAATGATTATATAGATGAACTGCGCACTTCAAATAAGGAGAATGAGAAATGACAATTGCAGTAGATGATATTATCACATTGGTAACTTTAGTTATCGTATTTGCTCCAGTAGTACTAAACCTAGTTAAGTATCTAGGAGCTGCAACACACAGTAAAGCAGTAGTTACTCTCGCAGAGCGAGCACTAATTATTGTTTCCGCTCTAGACAACATGTTGATTACAAATACTTCTAAGAAAAAAGAAGCTTTGGATAAACTATTGTCTTACGCATCAGAAACTGGCGTTAAGCTTACATCAGAACAAGCTTCTGATTATATCGAACACGCCGTCCAAGAACTCCGCCGTCTTCAGCAATCTCAAACAAGCGAGGTGACTGATAATGGCACGGAAGAGAAGTGATGCAAAAATCTTATCTCCGGGATTAACTCCGGAAGGCATGTTAAACAAGCTCACGATTAAAGCATTTGATTTGGCAAATAAACAGCTAGACGATGGTACAATAGCGCCAAGTACCTTAAACGCATTATTGCGATTCGGTACTGCAGAGCGTGAGCTACAACTCGAAGCAATGAGATCTAATAAAAAATTATCTGATTCTAAAATCGAATTAATAGAAAGCGAAGTTAAAGGAAAGGGCGACAGCGAGGCCGTCATTGCTGCTATTCGCGGCTATGCGCCATCTGAAGAACTATAAAAATGTTTCAAAATGATTACACCCGAGAAAACTTACGTGATCTCAGCTATAAAAAACTTTTGACTTTCGATAATTTTGGTGATAGACTGAATTTCTTATCTCTTATTAATCGAGGATACAAATCTCCTAGAGAAATTTCAAACGCTTTTTACAAATCTAGAATTTGGAGAGATATGCGAGATTATATTATTGCTCGTGATTTAGGATACGACTTAGGTGTTAAGGATGTTGAAATAGAGGGACCTCCTCTAGTCCATCATATGATTCCTCTAACAGAAGAGGACATATTGGAATGGCGCGAAGACATTATCCTAAACCCAGATCTTTTAATCACAACATCTTATAATACGCATAATATCATTCATTACGGATTTAGTAGAGTTCAATCAATGAATTATGTTGAAAGATCTCCTGGAGATACTAAAATATGGTAGGTGAACTATATGACGATTCTTAATGATATTAAGACATCTGTAGATTTCGCTTCCGAAGAAGATACAGGATATGATGATCGATTGTTATTGGAATTGGATGGAATTGTCGGTGAGTTATCTCAACTTACAGATACCCAATTAACTTTCGAAGCTAATAAAGATACTACTTGGGAGTCATTGATTCCTAATAAGGATCCAAATCTTGTTCGATTGGTTAAGCAATATGTGCTTGTATCAATTCGTTTGAAGTTCGATCCCCCTGCTGGTAGTATTTTATCTTCGTTGGAAAGATCCTTACAATCGACCGCACATCGTATAATCTTACAAAATAGGGAGGAATCTAATGACTGATACATATCAAGATCTTCTTCATGCTATTGAAACCAACAATTCTGATGATGTAATCGAACATTTCGGTATCAAAGGAATGAAATGGGGTTTCAGACGAAGTCTTTCAAAATTGCCGCAATCTAGAACGATACGTGCTCGAAAAGAAAGTAAAGCCGCCCGTAAAGCTTGGAACATGAAGTATCACAAGCGTCATTCTATGACCGAAAGAGACTTACAAGCTGCGACAAGACGACTCCGTATGGAGAATGATTTCGCCGAACAAGTACGGCGTGCAAACCAAATTGCCGATACCCGTAAACCTAAGAAAGAACATGGTAAATTTGCCAAAGCATTTGGTAAATCTGTTATGAATTCCGTTGTGGACTCTGGTGTTAAGACCATTACAAACGATTTAATGCGTAGAACATCTGACGACTATACTCCATTCACAAATAGAGTATTGTCTGAAGGTAGAAAATTGGCGGAAGAACATCAAGGAGCTATTAATAAAGTTCGAGGTATTTGGGGCTTTTAGTTAGGGGCATTTTCTTTTATGGTATTATCTAATAAAGCTTATCCGGAAGAATATATGAAGTTCAAAGAAGCAGTTCTGAGAGGTGAAATTCCGGTTAATCGCACGGTTTCTCTGGAAATGAACCGAATTGACTTCTTAATTGAGTCTCCGGATTATTATTATGACGACAAAGCGATTCAAGGGTTTATTAGATTTTGTGAAAACGAAATGACCCTTACCGACGGAGGAGATGTAACGCTCTTACCGTCCTTTAGATTATGGGCCGAATGCGCCCTCGCATGGTTTTACATTTCTGAGGATAATGTCTACAATCCAAAACTTGGAAAGTGGGAAATCCGAAAGAAATTCAAGCGACTCACGAACAGACAGTATCTTATTGTCGGACGTGGTGCTGCAAAATCACTATACTCAACATTCATGCAAGCGTACATGCTACTAATTGACACGGTTACGACTCACCAAATAGTTACTGCACCTACAATGAAACAGGCGGAGGAAATTATGGGTCCATTCAGGACTGCGTTGAGTAGGGCTAAAGGTCCGCTAATTGGTTATATGACACAAGGTTCTAAAATGACCGGAAACTTAACCAAAAAGCAATTACTAGCATCTACCAAGAAGGGTGTTGAGAACTTTGCAACGAATAGTCTATTGGAGATTCGTCCAATGTCAAGAGACAAACTTCAAGGTCTTCGTTGTAAATATGCATCAGTTGATGAGTGGCTATCCGGTGAGGTCAAAGAAGACGTAATCGGGGCTATTCAACAGGGTGCAAGTAAAAATGACAATTATCTCATAATCGCTACATCTTCCGAAGGGACTGCTCGTGATGGTGTCGGGGATACTATCAAGATGGAGCTTATGGATATTTTGGAAGGTCGATATTTTAACCCTCATGTATCTATTTGGTATTATCGACTGGATGATGTACGAGAAGTTGCTAATCCTGAGTTATGGATGAAAGCAAATCCTAATCTCGGAGCTACTGTAACTTATGAAACATATCGAGATGAAGTTGAACGGGCGGAAAATCAACCGGCAACTCGTTCGGATACTCTCGCTAAACGTTTCGGAATACCTGTTGAGGGGTATACATACTTCTTCGTTTATGAAGAGACAATTCCACACAGACCTCAAAACTTTGATGGTTTAGAATGTGCCTTAGGCGCCGACTTATCGCAAGGTGATGACTTCTGTGCATTTACATTTCTATTTCCTCTTGGTCATGGAAGATTTGGCGTTAAAACTAGATCATATGTTTGTGAGTCTAAATTAAGAAAATTAACTTCTGCTATGCGCAATAAGTATGATGAATTGATTTCTGAGGGTACGCTTGTTGTTATGCCAGGAGTTATTCTTGATATGGAACAAGTATATGACGATATGTACAACTTCGTATACCAACACAAATATACAGTTTACGCATTCGGATACGACCCGTATAATGCTAGAGAATTCGTTGAGAGATGGGTTCGAGACAATGGCGAATACGGTGTTGAAAAAGTTATTCAGGGTGCTAAAACCGAATCTGTACCGATGGGAGAATTAAAGAATTTGGCTATGGAACGTATGTTAATATTTGACGAAGAATTGATGAAATTTGCGATGGGTAATACCGTCGCGATCCAGGACAACAACGGTAACTACAAGTTATCTAAACGTCGTTCTTATGAAAAGATCGATAACGTTGCTGCGTTAATCGATGCTTGGGTTGCGTATAAACGTAACCAAGACTTATTTGGATAGAAAGGCATATTTAGTTATGGGCACTTTTACCGATGGACTAAAGCATGCTTGGTCTATGTTTAAAACTGATTCCGCATCATTTGTGGAAACCGAAAAAGTATTCCAAATTCCTAATGAACCTAGGGCTTTGAATCCAAACAATTCAATCCCTACTCGAACTTTTTCTAGATCAGCAATTTCCTCCATGATTTTTAACCGTATTGCTATTGATGCATCTATGGTTAAATTTCAACATGTAAAGATTGATATGGAAAAAGAAAATCAAGTGGTTCAAAGAGCTTCTTCTCTTCAACGATTGTTTGAAGTAGAAATGAATGTGGATCAATCTAGCACAGATTTCTTCCATGATTTGGTTTATTCATTATTCGACGAAGGAGTAGTTGCTGCTGTCCCTCTGGAGGCAACAATTAATCCTATGGAGTCCGATTCGTATGATATCAAAGCAATGCGCGTCGGAAAAATAATGGAATGGTTTCCAACTAAAATCCGGGTAAAAATTTATAATGAAGCTAAAGGAGAATTCTCAGAGATAATTGTACCAAAGAAAATGTGCGCTATTATAGAGAACCCTTTAGCTAATATCCTTGGAACTGAGAATCCTACTATGACTCGTTTGATTCAAAAACTTTCGATTTTGGATAAGCAAGATTTGGAGTTGATTTCTAACAAATGGAATATCATTCTTCAACTTCCTAACCCGGTTCGAAACGATCTCAAACGAAATGAAGCTGATGCTCGTATTAAGGATATTGAAGGGCAGTTGAAAGACTCTAAAATGGGTATTGCGTATATCGGTGCTGATGAAAAAATCACTCAGCTTAACCGACAAATCAATTCTAATCTTATGGATGAGGTTAAGTACTTAACCGAAGAATTGTTGGGACAACTAGGTTTAACTAAAGCTATTTTAGATGGAACAGCTAGTGCTGATCAAATGCAAAATTACTATACTCGAACTATCGATCCTATTGTGACCAGAATTAAAGAAGAATTTCAACGTAAATTCATCACTAAAACTGGCTACACACAAGGTCATAGAATTGATACTTATAATAATCCTTTCAAACTTGTACCTACAGGTCAATTGGCTACGATTGGTGATTCATTATTACGAAACAGAATTCTTACATCAAACGAATTTCGTGCTATTATTGGTTATGGGCCTATCGAAGATCCTATGGCCGATCGATTGTACAATCCTAACATCTCTGATGCAAGACAAGACGTTTCTATACCTGGGTCTGTCGGGTCCCCTGAAGAGGAAGCTTACTCTGATTACCCTCCTGAGTACAGCGAAGAAGATCTTCAAAATGGCGGCAAATAATAATGGAGGAAAATCATGGAATGAGCAAACATCCCGAGTATGACTTCGCGGGTTACGTAACTCGCAACGACACCCGTTGTACCGACGGTGTTATTATCCGACATGGTGCTTTTGCTGGTAATGATGGTCAAAAAGTTCCTCTGGTATGGTCTCACGATCATAGTAACCCAGATAATATTATTGGTCATGTGTTATTGCATAATGCAAACGATGGAGTTTATGGACAAGGATTCTTTAATGGTACGCCCTCAGCGCAACAGGCTAAAGAACTAGTTCAACATGGTGACATCTGGTCCATGTCTATTGGGGCTAATCGTATCAAACGTACCCCAAGTAATGACGTTATTCATGGAAATATCTATGAAGTATCTCTCGTTGTAGCTGGAGCAAATCCAGGAGCGGTTATTACCGAAGTCCTACAACACTCACAAAATCCCGAAGAAGGAGAAACAATCATTATGGAAAGTAATGAACTTATTCACTCATCACAAGATGTATTGGTAGGTCAAGAACGCATCAGCTTGTTTGACCGTATCCAACACGCAGATGAAGGTGAAGCTACTGATATTGTTGATGGCGTATTGTCAACACTAACCCCAGACCAACAAGAAGCTGTTGCTATCTTGGTCGAAGCATCTACTGATTCTGCTTTGGAAAACTTTGAAAATCAAGTAGCCGAAAACTTTGACGCTGCTGTTGAAGATCAAGTTGATAGTATTCTTGAAGAACTTGCTAATAGCGACGATGAAGAAGAAATTGAACAATCAGCCCTAGGAGGAAACACTATGCACTACAACGCGTTCCAAAACGTGTCAAACAACACTGACGAACTCCGTCACTCACTTGAAGATGCTCTTGCTACTGCTAAAGATTCAGGCCGCAAACTAAGTCAAGTGTTGACCGAATTTGAACACGGTGACACTTTGAAACACTCAATGAACAACCTCGATTTGTTGTTCCCAGATCATGCCCTACAAGGCGGTATTCAAGTACTTTACTCACCTAACACTGCTACAGAACATATTCTTAGCCGCGTTACAAAAGTACCCACTGCTTTCGTTAAGTCTCTTATGACTGACCTTACAAACCTTACTGACGAACAACTTCGTGCTAAAGGTTACATCAAGGGTAAAGAAAAGAAAGAACAAATCATTGGATTCCTTTCTCGTAAAACTGACCCTCAAACAATCTATAAAAAACAATCGATTGACCGTGACGACCTTATTGACATCAGCCAACAATTGGACGTAGCTGCTTTCTTCCGTCAAGAAATGCGTATCAAACTCAACGATGAAATCGCACAAGCTATCATGGTTTCTGATGGACGTGAAACTGGTTCAGAAGACAAAATCAAAGAAGATAAGATTCGTCCTATCTCTAAAGATGATGACTTCTATACAATCAAAGCCAAATACAATCCAAACGCTATGCTGGACGTATTTGAAATCGTTGCTGAACAAAAGACTAAGATGCTTGGTTCTGGAACTCCTACTTTGTATGTCAACCCATTGTTCCTTACTAAACTTCGCTTCTTGCGCAATAAGAACGGTAACTGGGTATTTGGTGGACAACAACCTGCTACCAAAGAATACCTCGCATCATTGATGGGTGTTGCTGATATTGTTGAAAGTAACTTTATCAAAGAACAAGAAATGATCATGGTTAACCTTGCTGACTACCAAATCGGTACAAACAAAGGTGGAGAAGTTAACACATTCGAAGACTTCGATATCGACTTCAACAAACACAAATACCTTATCGAAACTCGCTTGTCTGGTGCTCTTGTTCGCGCTAAAGCTGCTGTGTACTTTACTCCAGATGCATCTGTTGCTCCTCGTGCTCACCAAGCCGATGTTCAATCTCAAGCTGCCGGAGCTCAAGCTGCTCGTACAGGAGTTCCTGGAGGATAAGAATGAAGTATTCGGGTAATGCAGGTTTTCGATTGGAGGATGTTGAAGTAGAACCTGGTGTCTATGAACCAAAGATTGTTGTCAAACCTATCAAAGGCGACTTGATTAACGACACTACGTTTCGTAATCAAAATAACAGCAAATCTACAATAGACAATGTTCAAATCACCAATCGTCTTTCAATCGTTGCCCATCCATTCTTAATGAAGCACATCACAAATTTGTTATATGTTACTTTTATGGGACAGAAGTGGAAGGTTGAGCGTTATGCTATTAAATCTCCACGAATTATTTTGGATTTAGGAGGATTATATAATGAGCAAGCGAATGCATATCCAGGACTTGCTGGAGAAAGCAGTAACTAAACTTGGGGAATCTTATAAAATCATCTATAATCCAAACTCAAGTAGCAAATTAACATATCCATGTATCTTATATAGACGACATGGTATTCATAAGCGACATGCGGACAATACAAAATATTATTCGCATGAAACTTATCAATTGACAATTATTGATAAACGCGTGGATTCTCCGATAATCGATGTATTATTGGACAATCCCCATTGTCGATATCAACATGAGTTCATTGTAGACAACATGAACCATACAATCTTAGAAATTACAACTGGAGGTAAAGCCTAATGGCAAAACTCGTATTCGATGAAATTGGAAAACGTTTCTATGAAACCGGTGTCTCTGAAGCGGTTCTTTATCCACAAGATGAAACTGGTAACTACCCTAAAGGTGTAGCTTGGAACGGTATCACTTCTGCTAAAGAAAACCCTACAGGTGCTGAAGCTAGCGAACACTATGCTGATAACATGCTATTCTTCTCTATCACAGGACCTGAAAAATTTGAAGGTACTATTGAAGCATTCAGCTCACCAAAAGAATTTGATGCTTGTGACGGTATGGCAGAACCTGTTAAAGGTCTTCGTGCTCACGGTCAAGCTCGTCAACCATTTGGATTTGCATTCAAATCGATTCTTGGTAATGACGTAAAAGGTGAAAACTTTGGATACAAGATCCACTTGTGGTACGGATGTAAAGCTGCTCCATCAGAACGGGATTACAGTACTGTGAATGAATCACCAGAACCACAAAACCCATCATGGAGTGTTAAATCTACTCCTGCTAAATTCACAGGACACAAACCGGTCTCAACTTTGACAATTGTGTCAACAGATGTTGAGCCAGAAAAACTTAAGAAGTTGGAAGACGCTTTGTACGGTACTGAAACTGAACAAGCTTACTTGCCACTTCCAGATAAAGTTAAAGAATTGTTGTCTTAATTAACAAAGGAGGTATTCATACATGCTAAAACAGAAAGTTCAATACGAAGACTTTGACGGTGCAACTCAAGTCGAAACTCTTTATTTCAACCTTAACCGTATGGAATTGATCGATCTTCAAGCTCGTTATGGGAAAGAAGATATGGCCAAACATATCGAAAAACTTGTCGAAGACAAGGACATCGAGAAAGTATATGCCATTCTTAATGACATTATCATTAGTGCTTATGGTGTTCGTTCAGAAGACGGTAAACGTTTTATCAAGAACGATCAGATTCGCGAAGAATTCAAACAATCTCTTGCATACGATGCTTTGATTGAAGACTTCCATGATGAAAGCCGTAAAGTTCTTGAAACATTCATTACAGGAATTACTGCTCATATTCGTGGAATCAACAAAGCCGAAAATGCTGTGAGCGCTGTTCAGTAAAAAAGAAGCTGTAAGGGGATGTGCATATTGCATGTCCCTTTTATTTTTAAATTTTTTGAGGTGTGAAAATGGCACAAGAATTTCTAACTTTGCGACTCGATGATACTGAATATTGGGATGACGAGAAAGAAGAATTTATTTCTTCTCCTGGTAAAGAGTTGACCTTTAGATATACTCTTAAGAATTTGGATAAGTGGGAAAGTAAACATGAGAAAAGATTCATAGATAATGATAAAGATATTTCTCCAGAAGAAATGCTGGACTTTATTAAAATTATTTGTGATGAAGAATTTGATGTTGACTCGCTTTCTCAAGAGAATATGGAAGAAATCATAAAGTATCTAAAACATACACCGTCAGCTACAGTATTGCCAGAGTCTAAAAATTCTGGAGGAGGGTATCAACGTAAGAAAATTTACACATCTGAAATAATTTATGCATTCATGGCTTTAAATCATATTCCATTTAATTGGGAAGATCGAAATTTGAATAAATTGATTATGCTTCTAAATTGTGTTGGATCATTACAAGAACCTCCTAAGAAAATGTCTCAAGCTGATGCTATGGAAGAACATAGAAGGACAGTTCTTGCTAATCGAAGAAAACAAGAAGCTATGGCAAGGAGTAGAATGCATGGAAAATAATTATATTGCGGTCTCATTTGCCGATACTATCGAACATTTCGGAGTTAAAGGAATGAAATGGGGTGTAAGAACCCGATATACATTGGATAGAATCAGAAATAGACGATACTATAAGAAACGTTTGAAAGAAGCCAAACGTCGATATAAGAAAAATCGTCCGGGTAGGTTTTCTAGATCTTTAAAAACTTCCGGATTAGGTATTATTACTAAAAACAAAGATTTTCTCAATTATGGGGTATCTGGTATTTTAGGGTCTAAGACTTATGATATTGCGACCGGTGCTGATTCCGCAGGAAGGATTTATCGCAACGAGAAAAAGAGTCTTAAGAAATCTTATAAAGAAACAAAACAACTCCTAAAACGAAATAGGGATAATGATTTGCTAACTAATAAGGTTTTAAAAGTTTCGGCTAGCTCTAAATTAAGCGATTCCGATAAAGAAAAACAACTTATAAAAATCGCAGAAAGGATTGGTAGATAATGGCTATATCTGTTTCTGGAGATTTTGGACATTTAGAAAAATTCTTAACAAGACCTAGAACAACCAATATGGATGTTTTGGGCAAAGCTATTGTTAAAGCATTGAAAGATGCTACTCCAAAAGATTCTGGAGAAACCGCCGAATCATGGGGTTATAGATTGATACCTACTTCTCGAGGTGTTGATTTAGAGATATACAATAGTCATTTAAATAATGGAGTTAATGTGGCAATGCTAATTCACTATGGCCACGGTACCGGAACAGGAGGGTATGTTCCACCAAGGCCATATATTGACAAAGCTATAAATTCCGTTTATAAGAAAACCATAGATAAGATACTTGAAGATTATTTCAAATAGGTGATTCATATGAAATATAATGACACGATCCAACACTTCGGCATAAAAGGAATGAAGTGGGGTCATAGAAATCGTCGAGAACATCTTATGAACAAATACCTATCCAAAGGGTACGATATGAATAGTGCTGCCGCTAAAACTGAAAAAACGATTAAAAATTGAAAAAGCTGCTAAAACTGCAGCTATCGTAGGTGGCGCAGCACTTGGTACATATCTAGGATATAAAGGATACCAGGGTGTTTCTCGTTATCTTGATCAAAAGAGATTGCAAAAAGCCGAAGAACAGCTTAATAAAATCCGTAAAACTAATGAACAGATAAAATCTGGTAAAACTCAAAAATCAAAGGTTTTGGCGGAAAAATTAAGGATGTTGTAAAAGAAGCTCATCGTAAAGATACCGAGCGTTTTACAAAACAAATGGACGAAGCAATTTTAAAGAAAGCCGCTAAACAGGCCGCGAAAGAAACTGCTAAATCAAACGCTGACTCTTATGCGGATAATATTCTGAAAATTGCTCAACAAAAACCTGGAATTCTTGGACGAAGAAAACCAGAGTCTATAGCAGATACGAAACGTAAGATTTCGACAATTGCTGATAATTTCGCAAAAGCTAAACGTCAAATGAATTCGACAGGTAAAACTATTGATTCAATCGATACTAAAGCTTTAGAAACTGTTAAAAAATTGATGCAGAAAAGGTAGGTAACCTATGGCTGGATATGTAGACGAAAAAGTAGCCAAAGTCACCTTAGACAATAAAGGATTTTCTAAGAATGCTGATGAAGCGATTGCTGCGATCAACAGACTGAAAGAAGCTTTTGCTAAGGTCAACGGTAAAGATGCTACTAAGAACATAGCTTCGGACATGTCGACTATGAATGACACAATTTCAAAATCGACGCAAAAGTCTGAGGGACTACTATCTCGCCTTAAAGGAATTTTCTCACGAAGCACTCAAGACATTGACATGTCTGGAGGAGGACGGTCTATTGATAGAATGAATACTGATATTGCTAGCAAGACTGCTAACACATCTTCAATTCTATCCCGTCTTAAGGGTATTTTCCAAAAGGCAGATAATCACGAAGGATTTCCCAATTCGATTAAATCTATCGATGGGTTGAATTCTAAAATTGGAGGATTCGATGCAAGTCCTCTATCTAATGCATTTTCTAAAGCAGCATCGTCTGTGCAGAATTCATTGTCTGTTATGGATATTGCTGTTGGTAATGTATTGGGTAATATGCTTCAGAGAGCAATGTCATTCACAGGACAATTCTTTAGAGGTTATGGGGATGGTTTGGCTGAGTATAAAAACAAACTCGGATCAATCCAAACAATCATGACCAATACTGAATGGGAAATTCCAGACTCTTCGACTCGTATGCGTCGAGTATCTGGAGCTTTGGAACAGCTTAATGACTATGCGGATAAGACTATTTACTCATTTGCGGATATGACCAAAAATATTGGTACATTTACTGCCGCCGGGGTTAGTCTAGATAAATCCGCAACCGCTATCAAAGGTATTTCCAACTTGGCTGCTGCCTCCGGATCAAGTACCGAACAAGCTTCTACGGCAATGTATCAGTTGTCTCAAGCACTTGCTGCTGGACGTGTAGGTCTTCAGGACTGGAACTCAGTAGTAAATGCCGGAATGGGTGGTAAACTATTCCAGGATAGACTTACACAAATGGCTGAAAAGATGGGTCATGCTCGTGATATGAGTAAATCATTCCGTGACTCATTGAAAGACGGTTGGCTGACTTCTGAAGTATTGTTGGAAACTTTGAGAGAATTCTCTGAAGACCAATCAATGCTCGATGCGGCAACTAAAGTTAAATCGTTCGGACAATTGGTAGATACCGTTCAGGAAGCTATAGGTTCTGGATGGGCTACAACTTGGGAATATTTCCTAGGCGGATTTGAAGAAGCCAAAGAAATGTGGACAAGTATTGGTGATATTGTCAATCCATTCATAAACGATGACCAAGGTAAATATTGGGATGAAGTATTGGGTATTGAACGTAGTCTTGGTAACTACCGAAATGCCATGCTTAAAACATGGAAAGATTTGGGCGGTCAACAAGCATTGTTCAATTCTATTAAAAATAGTTTTGAAATCGTATTCAATGCCATGACTAAATTCCGTGAAGGATTTCGTTCTGTTATTGGCGATTACAAACAATCGGCTAAGACCTTTTATAATATAACCAAAGCGCTTGAAGATTTCACAACTAAGTTAAAAGGAAATACGATACTTTTAAACACTATTTCTAGTTTGGGAAAATTGGCCGGTCAAGTATTCATGACATTTGGATGGATATTAAAAACGGTTGCTAATGGGATGTCAAGCGTAGGGAAATCTTCCGGCTCCATATTACTTCCTATTAAAATCGTAATGGACTATATCTCCGAATTTTTAAAAAAAGTTCGTTCAGTAGGTGAGTATAGCAGCGGATGGTTTTATTTAGGAAGAACAATATCTAATGTTTTTAATATAATTATAACATTGGGTAGAATTGTAATATTCACGATACAAGCATTATTTAAAGGATTTAGTAAAGTTTCTTCAGGAAATGATATATTTGCTAGGTTAATTGCCACTATATCTTTACTTACCGGAGGAATTAGTAAATTCTTAAAAACAATAGAGAACATGGTTCTATCGACAGATGCACTATCTAATGTTTCTCAAAAAATAGGAACTTTCTTCTCTAAGATAGGAGACGGAATATCAAAAGTCATAAATCTTTTACGTAATTTCTCATTTAAAGATTTTGGTAAATCACTTAGAGAAGCTTTTTCTTCTAAAAACATTAGTGGAGATTCGTTAACTAAAGGAATAATAAATATTTTTTCTAAAGTTAATGAGTATGTTTCAAAAGGAATAGCTGATTTTAAGAACAATATATCCTCTTTTAACATATTAGACATTTTAAAAACTCTTATTACAGGTTTTACTGCATTTGCAGGATTTAAATTGTTTAAATCTTTTGGCGGTAAAAAAGATAAGGGTTCTAGTTTCCTCTCTCCAATAATAGATCCTTTAAAAGAACTTGTTGAAAATGGAAACAAAATAGTATCTAAAGTTACTGAAGTTTTAGATGGGGTTAAAGATGCTTTGAGTTCTTTTACCCTTGGCGTTAAAGCCGGAACTTTGTTAACGATAGCATCATCTATAATGATTCTTGCTTTCTCTTTAAAAATCTTAGCTGGAATGAATTCCGATGAATTGGTTCGTGCAGGAATTGGAATAGGAATTCTAAGTAAAGTTCTTACATCATCAATGAAGAGATTAGCTGGTATGGATAAAATCCCTCCTAGCACAGCTATGAATATGATAGGGTTCGCTATAGCAATTAGAGTATTGTCTTCGGCATTAAAGACATTGAGTGATTTAAGTCCCGAACAGTTAACTAAATCATCGGCTGCTATTTTAGCTTTGTCCGGTGACTTGGTAGCTAGTATGCACTTTTTGTCCAAATCGGGTAAAGTTAAAGTCGGCGTTTTTAAAATGCTAGGTTTTGTATTTGCTATAAAAATGTTAGCAAAATCTGTATATGAGTTATCTAAATATGATGAAGATACTTTATTACGAACTATTTCCTCTATAAGTGCACTTATGTTGAGTCTGTCAACTTCTATGAGGATAATGAATAACGTTAAAATAAAACTAAGCACTATAATTGGTTTATTAGTTGTTGTTAAAAGCGTTAGATCATTGGTTGAATCTCTATCCAAAATAGCTGATATTAATCCGGAGAGATTAATACCATCTATAAAAGCTTTAAGTATAATTATAGCCGAGTTAGTGTTAGCTATGCAATCTCTAAGAGGCGCTAAAGTTAACTTAAGAGCTATAGGAGGAATGTTAGCATTCACTTATAGTATTAAACAACTTGTAGATGCTTTAATAGATATTTCTTATATTGAACCTAAACCATTGGTTAGATCTTTGAAAGCTTTATCTATAATATTCGGATTATTAACATTATCAACTGTTGTTTTATCCAATATGTCGGGTAATTTATTTGGCGCTATTGGTTCAGCATTGATATTGTTATCTTTCGTTCCGGTATTAAATACTATAGGTCATGTTTTGACCGAGTTATCCGCAATAAGTTGGGATGGCATGAAAACAGCATTGACAGGATTGACAGGAACATTAGCTGTTTTATTAACGGCATCTGGTATAATATCAATGTTTGGTGCTAGTGGAATAGTTGGAGCTTTATCGTTAGTTGTTCTAGCGGGAGCCCTTGTAGCAATGGCGGTACCATTAAAAATATTAGGTTCAATGTCTTTGGAAAACATCGGAAAAGCATTAATTGCTTTAGGTGGCGGATTAGCAATATTGCTTATTTCCGCAGGAATCGCTGGTCTGATAGCCCCAGGATTATTAATATTGTCCGCCGCTTTAATTGCTTTAGGAATAGCTGCTCTAGGTATTGGTGGCGGGTTGGCTTTAGCCGGTGTTGGTATAAGTTTAATAATCGTCGCCATTAAGAAATTAGGCGAAATAGGACCCGATGTTCTTATTGGAATAGTAAATGCAATAGATCTATTCTTAAAAACATTGTCGCAAAGAGCCCCCGAAATGGTTACAAGTCTGGTTAATATTGTTAAAAATGCTTTGGACGGTTTATTAGTTTTAATCCCTAAATTTGTGGATTTTGGATTTAAACTTTTAATAAGTTTATTGAAAGGACTAACTGAGAATATTCCAGAATTAATAACTGCTGCAGTTAAATTAATAACTGAATTAGGTAAAGCCCTTATAGATAATATGGGCGAACTTGTCGGAACCGCAGTTGAAATTGCTGTTTCGTTCATAAAAGCTCTTGGCGATGCTTTGATCGGCGTAAAAGATCAATTAATACCTGCCTTAAAGAATGTATTTTCTGTAATATCCGAAGTTTTGCTAACTGTTTTATCAGAACTTTTAGCGCCACTACTTGAGAAGATTGTTGAAATCTTAACTCCAGTAGGAACAATGATCACTGAATTCTTATCCAATTTGGCTAGTGCTATCGAACCTATATTTACTCCACTTATGGAAGGTCTTAAGGTTCTATTTGAAAGTATTGCAACGATTATAACAGTTGTGGCAGAAGCTATTATTTCCACTGTAAATGCTATCAAAGATATTATTCGTTCTATTGCGGACGTTATTATTTCAACTCATGCTACAATTCAAACAATAGTCAATGCTATTGTGGAAGTGTTCAGAATAATGGCCGATGCTATTGATACTGTTATTACTGGAGTAATTAATATTATCGATGGAGTGGCAAATGTCATTAAGACTGCTGGCGAAGCTATTAGCGGCGTCTTAACAAGTGTCGGAGAAGTATTCAAGTCATTTGGTGAAGGCGTTAAAACTGCTCTTGAAGGTGTTGGTAAAGTTGTTGAGTCATTTGGTACTGGTATTAAGACAGCTCTTGAAGGTGTCGGTAAGATTTTCGAATCTATTGGTACGGGTATTAAGACAGCTCTAGACGGCGTTGCTGATATCATTAAAGCTGTTGGTGATGCTGCCAAATCATTTGGTGAAGGATTTAAAGCTTTCGGTGAAGGTGTTAAACTTGTCGGAGAACACGGAGCAAATGCTGCTACCGGTTTGGCCTCACTTACTGTTGAGGTAGCAAAACTCGGTGTTTCGGCATATGCTGGTAATCTGCAAGGATTTACAACAGATATCGAAAACTTAGCTAAAGCGTGTTCAACTCTAGGAGATACAGCAAGTAATATCTTGACGTTATCTACGTCATTGACTATTATTTCTTCATCTCTAACGATTATTTCTGGCGTAGGATCCCTTGCAGCAACCGCATTCCAAACATTATCAACAGAATTTACAAACATTTCGACATCTGCTGAGTCTGCATCGACTGCATTCTTGAATTTGTCAGGCCCAGTCAATACTTTGATTGGTATGATGAGTGCTATCTTATCTTCTTTCGGAACCGCTATCGGACAATTCCAAACTATGGTTGGTGCTATGGAAGCAGTTAACCTAGGTTTCATTAACATTCAAAATAGCATCACTTTCCTAATGGAAAACTTCAACCTAATCAACGCTAGTGTCGAAACATTTAAGACATCTCTCTTAAATGCGCAAACGCAGATGGGGGAATTCTTCTCCTCTATATCAAACTCAACTGAATCTTTCGCAATCTTAACGGCCGCAACTGAAACGGGTATGCAAGGAATGATGATGGCTGTCCAAAATGGTATGGCAAATATCCAAACTACAATGGATAGCTCTATTGGAGCTCTTGCATCTGCTGTGGGTGCTGGATTTGGTCTTGTATCATCTGCGGTTTCTAGTTCAATGGAAACCGTTATTGGTGCAGTCCAAACTAGCATGACTGGTGTTGTTAATTCCATTTCAACGTCAATGTCATCGGTTGCGGATCAAGCTAACGCATCATTCAGCGCAATCGGCACATCTATTTCCGGAAGTATCTCCCAAATCTCAAGAGATATGTCTCAAGGAATGAGTGGAGTATCCCAAACAATCAGTTCTCGAGTAACTGAAATTAACTCACAATTCACTAAAATGAGTTCAACAGTGTCTCAAATTATCTCATCTATGATGACTGCGATGTCTTCATCTATCCAAAACGGTATGGGCGTTGCTGCAAATAACATATATTCTGGTATGAGTCAAATTATTAGTACTGTTGGATCATATACCGGTTCTGCTAGATCTTCAGGTTACAATGTAGGTTACTATATTTCGTCTGGTATCGCAGCCGGTATGTATGCAAATATGTGGGAAATTGAGTCTGCTGCAAATAGAATTATCTATAAAGCACGTGAAGCTGCTCGTGCTGCTGCGGATATTCATTCCCCATCAAGGTTATTTGCTAAAGATGTAGGTAAGTTTATCCCTCAAGGGGTTGCCATGGGTATTGCTAATGAAATGCCATCTACAATTAAGCAAATGACCAAAACATTTAAATCTGGATTTTCTAAAGCTGCTGATGGAGCCGTTTCTCAAGGGCAAATCTTTGCTGAAGCTGTTTCTTCTGCTGTGAATTCTGTTGGCGATATGCTTGACGTTGCGATCGACGACATGTCATATTCTCCTAAGATTACACCAATCGTAGACACAAGCAAATTAGACAAATTCAAATTGAAAGATTATGATGTTAATATTGGAGGTCTTAACAAGGCTCTTCCAACACCATCATATTCTGGAGTTCCTAACACCAACCAACAAACAACAATTAACAATGATAATTCTAATAAAGAATTTAATGTTACTGTTAAAGTTGATACTAAAGGTAAAACTGTTGATGCTAGAGAGCTCGCTGTTGAAGTTCAACGGCACCTTAAAGATTTTGACGATCAAAATCGAAGAAGTAAAGGCGAGGAGGTATTCTGGTAATTGGAAGCAGGATATTTTACAGTCAACGGACGTAAGTCTGAAGACATAAATTTATTTATCGAAGATCGACCAGATATCCAGACTCCGAAAAGACGAGTATCGTTTGTATCACCAGTTTCCTATGAAGGGGAACTGGTATACGACGATGACGGATATGAACCTACGGAATTTGAGCTTAAATGCTTTTATGATGGAAGTTCTCATGGCGATGACTTCGCGAAACTGTCGGAAGCAAGAAACAACATTAACTCCTTATTCGGTCATGGAAAAGGAGAATGGATGTCTTTTGTTCCATATTTTGACGAGGAACACTCTTACCAAGTTATTATGATGGAAATCAAATTTGAGAATAAGTCATATTACGAAGGTTGTATGAGTGTTATAATCAAACTTAAATGCCAACCCTATAAGTACCTAGTTGATAATGAGACTAAAGAAATTAGTAATGGTGGGAGTATTAAAAATCCAACTAATTATAATGCCTTACCAACCATTAGATTTAATGGAGTTAAAGGGGGGATTGTATTACGAGTTGGATATGGTACGATGTCATTTAAGAGCTTGAACAATGAAACTGTTTTTATCGATAGTCAAACATTTTCTACTTTTTCAAAAGATGTAAATGGTTATCGTAATCTAAATGATAGGACTATTGGTAGAGAATTCTTTTATCTTGTTCCAGGACTTAATAACATTTATTTCCAAAGACCCGCCGCAGATACGACATCGACACTACCAGAGTCTATATTTATCACACCTAACTGGAGGGTTCTTGTATGACTATTACATTATTTGAACAACATGAACGAGAGTTCACCTCCAATGGTCTTGGTATTTTGGACGATGTTTTGAAGTGCGAAGTAACTGAAGTTCGTAATGGTAAATTTGAGTTACTTATGGAGTATCCTATTCAGGGAAACTATGCTAATGATATTGTTGTAAACAACTATATTCTAGCACCGCCTAACGATACCGACCCGGATCACCCGTTTCGTATTTATGAAGTGGATACTGATTTAGACTCCAACAAAATTACTGTTAAAGCAGTTACAAAAGTAGACGAATTATCCGGTAATATTGTTAAACCATTTACTATTGAACATGGTGATGCGTTTGCTATCTGGAACACTGCTAAAACATACGCAATGGATCCTATAACGTACACATTTCAATCTCGTGTAGGCACTATGGGCCCTCTTGTAAATGATAAGATAACTAATGTTCTTGCTATATTAAAAGGCGATAATTCTATCACTTCAAATATTGGCGGGGAGCTTAAGTATGGTAAAGATAGCATAACTCTTTACACTTTGCGTGGCCGAGAGCACGTTACAACCATTCGCCCCCGTAAAAACTTGAAGAACATCAAAATCACAACAAATATGAATGGAAAATATACCCGTATTCTCCCATTCGCAAAATACACTCCTGAAGGTGAGAACCAGAAAGAGGTGACTGTGTATGGCGATGTTGTTCGTTCTGATCATTACGACGATTATGTTGTCAAACGTATTGTACCAGTGGATTTATCTTCTAAATTCAATGAGTACAAAACACAGCAAAAGAATCTTAGAAAAACTAAGATTGCTGAAGAACGCGCTTCTAATAGAGCTGCTGATGCCGCAGCTAGGTCTAAAGAAGCTAGTGAAAAACTAGCATTAGAAGCTGCTCGCGAAAAACAGAGGGTTGCTAACTTCAATGCAAATAAGCAGAAACGACTAGATGCTCGTGCCGCTTCTGTTGCGAGACGAGGACGATCTTCTGGGGGTAAACGATCAAAAGCTCAAATTGAGGCTGATCGTCAAGCACGATATCAAGCTAGCGATGCTGCGTTTGAAAAACGTCAATCCGAATTAGAACGTAAATTCAATGAACAGCAAGCTAATAGAGCAAAGGCCAAAAATGAACGTGCGGCTAAGAAGGCTGCTCGAGAAGAAGAGAAAGCTCGTAGGGCTGCTCGTATGGCCGATATTAAAGATCAGACTAAAATTGTAATTACTAAGGCCATGGTTGATGCTGAAGCAGCAACATATTTCGATGACAACCCTGGAGTTGATATTCCAAATATCAAGATCGAAGTTGATATGATTCCTGTTAAGGATACTACAACTTACGAAAAAGATATTCTAGCGATGCTTAATGATATTCGGCTGTGTGATACTATCGATGTTTATGTTCCTAAATTAGATGTTGATGTGACACTGAAGGTCATTGAGATACAATATGACTGTTTGGCTAAACGTATTCTTAAGATTGTCGCAAGCACCGAGGATAATCTTCCATCAACTATTATGGATAGTCAACGTGGAGAATATAAGGATATTACTAAAGCAGTTGTTAATGAGGCTTTTGAAGATCTGCAAACATCTATAAACACGGTTATCACAAGTGCCAATGGAAACAACCGTAATTTTTACGGACCAGACGAACCGCCGTCAGAGGGACTTAAGGAAAATGACTTATGGTTCAAAGATGTTGGTGAGGGTCTTGTTGATATGTATCGATATGACGGTACTCAATGGATATTGGTACTACCCAATAATCTAGGAGAAGTTCTTGAACAACAAATTGATGATGCTGTTGCTGAAATTCATGAATTGTTAGACGAATACACTCTTGACACCGATACTCTGTTTGGTGAACTAGTTGATTTGACTGACGATGCCTTTAAGTTTATTGCCGAGAGCAAGGAATCGATAGATTCTGAAGTTTCATCTGCTAAATCAAAATTGGAGCAAGTTGAGAATGAGTTCAACAAGTCAAAACAGTATTTGAATGACCGACTTATTCAAATTGCTCAGGACAATCTTAATACCAGTCATGCTATTATGACTAGGATTGAGAAAGAAGTCAAAACTTTAGAAAGAAGCATTCAAACATCATATTCTCAATTGAGAATTGGTACAAGCAATATTCTTTCTGGTGTTATGGATATGCCCGACAATTTGTATCGTGGTGGTCGATTGAAAGGAGAAACCTTTAAAGTTTATAACCGTGAGGTTATGGCTCGTCATCTCTATAATACGGAAAGTATTACCTATATTGATGATAAGATAAAACTTGTCCCTGGAAAACAATATACATTTTCATTTTATGCAAAAATAGAGAAAGAAAATGAACTTACCACATTGTCTCTTCCAGAGATTCAATCAAGTACACCAATAGTATACTCAGAAGGTGTTAATGGTCCATACACTAACGGATGGCAACTTAGTTCTGGCGGTTGGAATAGATTTAGTTTAACATTTACGGCATCTGATCATTATATCAATCATCCTTTAAGAATACAGTTAAATCTAAAAGGAACTACTTCGGTATATACCGCTGCTTGGCAGTTGGAAGAATCAAATATTCTATCTGACTGGCATCCTAATACTGCTGAGATTGAGCAAAACTTGGCTAAGTATAAAGAAGGTATTGACGGTAGATTGACGCTTTTGCAAAGAACTTTAGGAGATCTTCAAGGCAACCTACAACAAGTTACTACTAAGATCGAAGAAGTTCCTGGTAAAATAAATCTTCAAGTAAGCACTGCTAAAACGGAGTTGAAACAATATACTGATAGTCAAATCCAAGTTTCTGAGAATCGAATACAAAGTACTGTTACGAGTAATATTAATGGTATATTATCAAGCAGTGTAACTCAGACATCGGGTATTATTCGTCAAGCAATTACTAGTGCTAATGATGCGACTAAAAGCTATGCACAGTCTATTGTCCAACAAGAAGCTGCTGCAAGAACGTCTAGTATTTCCCAAATCAATAACACGTTGTCTAGCTACAATACTGTTAAAGAACATGTCGACTTGTTTAGTAGGACTCTTGGGAGAACTGAGGGCGATATGTCGACGAACATAGCAAATATGCTTATGACTAATGACAGGTTTCAGACTATGATAACGGATGTCGATGTTCGTAGTCATAATCTAATATTGGATTCTGATACTTTTAGAACGGCTAAGCCCATTAATAGCGGATCGAATTTATATTTAAGTCCTATACCTGGTGAATATAGCGATAGAGATTTTACTATTCGAGGTTTAAATTCGAATAACCGTTGGGGAGGAGTAGGACTTTATTTGCAAGATGGAGTTACTACTTTTCAAAAAGGTGAAAAATATACTCTTAGGTTTCATATATGGTATATGGAATATTATAGAGGCGAAACCGAATTCGCCATTCAATTAAAGAACCACAAAACCCAAGAATATTGTACTATATATCATTACGGAAAAGATAATAATCCATTTATAAGTACCGGTACAACTAAAACAATAACATTCGAAATCCCTCGGACGTTTAATACATGGTCGGATAATACTGGACTTCCACCATTATATATTTGGGTTCATGGTAGGGGTAGATTTGATATAAGTAAATTGATGCTTGTTAAGGGTGATAAGATCTCTAAAGAATATTATCCTAATAATGCTAAATCAATGACTAGCGTCATAAGACAAACGAGTAGTCAATATGCGGTTAATATTTTGTCCGGACCAGGTAAACTGGTTACCGAGATAAATGCTAACCCCGAAGGAGTTCGTATCCAAGGTAAGTCTATTGAACTCGATGGACAGGCATTAATTCACAATGCTGTTATCAAGAATGGCATGATTGCTGATGCGGCTATTGATCGCGCAAAAATAGCAAATGCATCCATCGTAGACTCTCATATCGTCAACCTTAATGCTAATAAAATAACCGGTCTAGAAGCTGAGTTTAATAAAATCAAATCGAAAGTTGGATTTTTTGATATAGTGTTTACTCAAGGTGTTAATATCGGTCGAAGCATGCTCCGTTTTTCTAATGGATATTTATCTATAACTCGAGAAGGTGGCAACACGACAGATGTTACTATAAGATCTAATGGACGATATTCGGGACCAGCTCAATTTAATGGTCGTGTTACTAATAGTACAGATTACGTTCCCGTAATGACAAATTTGTACCAAGATTATCCATTAAGCCCCGTATCTAATAGAAAAAGAGATATTGGGATTTATGGAGTTCGGGCGTTATTCTTAATGACATTCAGTGGACAAACAAATGAATATGGATCTAGTGGTTGGCTATACGTTAACGATGGATCTAACCAAAACCATACCTGGTATATTCCTATGAAGAAAGCTCGAACTCAGATTAACTGGCACTCAGGATTTGATTCGTAATGGAGGTAATATGGAAGAAAATCAACAACCACAACAAAACGAAGATCACTTAGTTCTCGAAAAAGTATTTCAAGAAATGAAAGCTACTATCGGAGAACAAACTGTTCAAATTATTGAGCTCCAAACTCGTTTAAAAATGAAAACGGATGAGCTTAACCAATGTAAACTCGAGCGAGACTTACTTGCTCATCAAGAAGAATTAAAGAAAGGACTAGATCATGAGTAGATTTAGAATTCGTTCATCATATCCAATTTACAACGCACAAGGAGTTGCGGAAAAGACATTGTTTGAGTTATACACAGACTCACCAACAAATATCCTAACCATTCATTTAGAAGGTTTACATAATGTGGACTCAACAAATGAGCAGGATTATGTTAAAAAATGTCTTGTGGCTTGGCATAAAGAGTACTTTGCAGAAATCGAATTCACAGAGACAACTAAGAAAGTTGACGAATTGGATAAGGTTATGGAACGTACTCAACAAGAAGACAAACGTCGTGATGACTTTATTGACGCGATGGTAATGCATACAATTATGTCTGGAGCTATTGTGTACGGTGTTGTTTATAATAAGCTTGCAGGTCTTCTACCAAAAGCAGAAGTGGGAAAAACATATCAAGCAAATGAAATTATTGTTATTGAAGATCCTACACATGTTGAAACTCAAGGCGAAGGTAAACTTGTATTTGTGCAATTTAATAAAGAATTCAAATACAATGGTGAACCTGTAGCCGACTTTGTTACTAAAGGTCGTCTTGAAATGAATGGTGTAGGTGTTGCTTACCCATTATCTTCAGGATTGCCTCAATAGAAAGGATAATTATGACAGTAGATGTATCTAAAATCATCGCATGGTACGATGTTCGTATCGGCGAGAACTTGAGACTCACTGATGAGCAAGCATTCAAAATGGCGGCAAAATACGGTGGGCTAACTGATCCGGAATTCGAATTTCAAATTGCAGAGGACGTAGTTGCTTGGTTGGAAGACAATGATTTCCGCGAAGTAACTGACGAACGAAAATTCGGAGATGTCTTGATTGTAAATGACGGTCTGTTTATCGGGATTGTTGGGAATGCTGAAGGCGAAATCTTCTTCTCAAATGAATTGCAAATTGTCCGTCATATGGAATCCGACGTATTCAAAGAAGGTGAACACGTTATTGTGTGTCGCTATAATGGCGATGTTACCCTACCGAATCCTGCTGTAAAAGATATTGCTCGAATTAAATTCGAGGAAGAGTCTCTTGAAGCGTAGGGATTTTTGTGTTTACTTTGCGGGGTTTGTGATGATTGTCATAGACCTCGCTTTATTTATTGGGATACTTCTTATTTTAAAAGAGTTATTGTCTTTGAGGGTAGAGTATTATAACACTTTGAAAGTATTAAGTGAACTCAATAAACATATTAACTATCCAGGAGGGTAATATGAGTTATATTTCAATGTCTTCTTCGGAGGATGTTATTGAACATTATGGAATTAAGGGAATGCGATGGGGTATTAAGAGTCGTAGCCCAATACATGAATTAAATAGGAGAAAATAAATGATTATTATTTCAGAAAACGAACTTATTCATACAGATAACTTTTCCGATGTTATAGAACACCACGGAGTTAAAGGAATGAAGTGGGGTCAACGTATGAAACGTTGGGGATCTGCTTATGGTGGGATGGCAAAACGCAAATTACTTCATCCTAATTTCTATGCCGTTGCACGTCGTAAGACTCGCGGTATGACTGGTAGTCCATTGAGTGCTACATCTAGACACATGGAGTATACAAACCGAGTGGTCGATGACATGGTTAAAGCTAATAAGCAATATAAATCGGACAAGCGTAAAGCCTTAGACAAACACTCCGATGGCGATGATAAGATCTTTAAAAAATATGGACATGATGCGTTCTTCTCTAAACGTGATAAGAAAGGTGGAGAGTCCAGACAAGATTATCGAGTTCGTAAAGGAGAAGCTCAGAAGAAAATTGCAAATGCATACGTCGGTCTAAACACTCGTTATAAGAACGATATCAACAAAGCCAAAGCAACTCGTGCTAAAGCATATGTTAATTCTGGTGGCAAATTTTAATTAAAGTGGGGTGTAAATATGAACTACATTTCAATGTCTTCTTCGGAGGACGTAATCGAACACCACGGAGTCAAGGGCATGAAGTGGGGTCGTAGAATGGCTAAGCGTGTTAAATCGTGGATGGATAAAGAAAACTCTAAATACTACAATAGTCATAAACACTTACTTCTTGACTACAATTATCAAAAGAAACATAATTCTGTTGAATGGGGCGCTGTTCAAAGGCATACTGGAGCAAAGATAAAGTCGTTCACTCCTCCGTCTAAAGAAATTCTTCAACGTCAAAAAGCAGAATATGAGAAACTTAGGGCAATGAAAAAAGAAATTAATGACCTTAATATTGAGCGTCTTGCATTTTTTCAAAATAGGAATCGAGATCGTGTTAAGAAAGAGCATATTGCTGAATATGATGAGATGGATAAGATTTTAAAATCTTATAACAGACCTCATAATGACGGTCCTCGATTAGAACGATGGGATAGAGCTTATGATCGTCAAGTCGAATTAACGAAAATTGGTGTCGATCATCAATATCGAAAAGCTAGAAAAGCTTATAATGATTATATCAACAAATAGAAAACGCGGAGTCTACATGGCTCCGTCTTTTTTGAATTTCCAAAAAATTCCCCGGGAGTGATTTTCAGATCAAATTCGCAATATTTACATATCCTATAATGAAAGGAGGTAAAATACTATGGATAACAATGAAGGTTTATTCGGATTGTTGAACTACGAAAACACTCCACTAGAATATAACGATAGTGATACTTTTGGTAAAGCTATGGCTAAAGGTTCTGGAAGAGCGTTTATTGATTGTTCAGCAATATTCGGAGCATTTTGTCTTATTGCGTCTGGAGTTAATTTTATCAAATTAATCAAGAAATAAGAATTATAGGAGGACATTATACAATACTCCTCTTTTTTCGCATTAATTACAAGTCCTATAATGAAAGAATATTTATTATAGGAGGACATCACTATGTCACACGAACAAAAATTTGCAGTTAATATGAATCAAATTGCTATGATTAAATTAGCATTATATTTGGACGACAATGAAATGAGTAAAATGATTAGTCTTGGACAAGACTACACATTGGTTAATTCAAAAGCCAATATGTATATTGTTGAGTACTATAAGAATCTACTCAAAAGATTGGAGAATGAATTAAAAGCTATTTTAGAATCTATAGACGCAAAAGAACTTTATATTAGATCTGCTTTAGCTCGTAAAACATACGATATGTTGGAAAATATTTTAAATGACGAAAAGTTGGGATTTGTAAAAATCAGTGAAATTGAAGATGAAGAAGTTAAGAACTTAATAACTAGAATTAGTAACAGACAAAAAGAAATGGAGTCTGAAACTGAGGAAATTATTAGATTCTTTCTAACATTACAATAACACTGAGGGATTACATATCCCTTCTTTTTTCGCAGAAATTACATATGCTATAATGAAAAGGGCGTAGCTCAGTTGGGAGAGCAGCCGTACTGCGAGATGCGTACGGAGGGTCGCGGGTTCAAATCCATGCCACCTTTTCAAGATATAAAATAGGTACTTTGTTAGCATACGTAAGACCGGGTGCGATTCCAGGCGGTTAAACAGGGAGTTAAAACTCTATACGCCTATTTTTTTTTTTTTCGAAATCATTTAAAGGAGGTTTGCTATGCCTGTTAGCAAGAAAAGAAAAACGATAAAGAAGACTGGACGGAAATTTGGTGTTACTAAGAGAATTCCAAACGTCCAGTCTCTTCTTTTTAAATACATCCACGCATATTTCGATGAGAGTATATCCGAGTATGTTGTGTATGTTAATTTGGTATGTGACGACGTACCTGTAATTATGTCTGGATTTATTGACCCGGATAAGAGTTATTTTGAAGGTATCCGATTGCATAATCCCAAACCCAAGAAAGGTCATACTGCACAAACAGTATATATCTCGAAGAAAGATGCGCCTATGTTCTTTGCGACAATTAAGGCGTATTCGCATACAGTGGCAGATCTTTTGGACGAGGGTGAGAAAGTGCCGTTGTTGGATATCAATAATGGAGGTAAGTATTTTCCTGATAAACTTATAGAGGACTATAGGGTTCTTAAGTAATCGCAATATTTCCATTAATAATGAAATATTTGGTATTATTAGAGATTTAGAGGATAATTGTCCATTCGATAGAAAAGCGAGAATTAGACTTACTAAAACAGTTAATATGCTAAATAATTTAACTACTAGATTGGATTAATGTTGGACTCTATTGATAGAAATAAGTCTATAGATTATATTGTGGATATACTGTATGTTATTCATCTTGGATTAAAACTAGATTGGAGCATTTTAAGATTATATCATTAATTATAGTTGGGATTAAAAATCCCTTCTTTTTTTTTTGAATTTCGCAGAAATTACACGTTGTATAATGAAAGAAACTAAAGGAGGAAACAACTATGAACAAAGGATTTATGGGTCTTATTAACTTTGAAGGGACACCATTGGAATACAATTCCGATAAGGACAACCTAGCTGTAGGTTTACTTAAAGGAGCTGGCCAAGGTGCCATCGAAGGATTGTTGGCAGTAGGTACTGTTGTTGTAACAGTTGCGTTATTCACTAGTAAAAAATAAAGAGGGATCTTAGGATCCTTTCTTTTTTGTTTTAGTCAAGCCATTCATAATAATTATTTTAAGGAGGATCCTCATTTATTGTCAGTCACAATGAATGGTTTGATTAAGCCAAATTAAAGGAGGTATATAATATGGCTATTATTTTATTGGTGTCGGCATACATGTGTGCGGATATTGTGTCTATTTTACGTGATAAAAAGGAGGAAAAGAAATGACTACACCAATTAATTTCATTACAGCACCAGAAATCGCATCTAAATATAAGGGCGATATTGGAATATCAGTTGCTATCAAAGCAGCCATTGTGGATTATCCAAGACTCACAGACCCTGTGGATAAAGCAGCTACAACGCTATTAATCACTCAATATGACAATATTTTCACATTTGAAAGTAAAGCTATCGAAGAGGATCTTAAATATTTGAGAGACTATTTCAAATCAAAATTCGCATTAGATGTTGTGAATGACACGATATATGCAATGAAAGACAATGACAAAGTAACGGAACGGTTACAGAAAATTGCAAATATGAATAAGTGAGGTAGAAAAATGAGCGAAGTAAAATTCCATACAAAACCAACACAAGTGAATCGTAAAAATCCTGTATTAATTCTAAATTATCCGAATATAGTAAAAGCATGGTTGTATGAATTGAATAACGGTTATAATGTTATATTTCGTGTATTTACCAAAACAAGATCTGAGGCGGTTATTGCTTATTTGGATTATTATAATGATGAGATTTGTATACTAGATTTTACTAAAACGGATATTCATACCAAACAAGAACTCGTAGATTTTGTAAAAAACTACAACAAAATGACAACGTTGGATATGCTTAAACTTCAACAACAAGTATTAAAGAAAGAGTTACTTGAAGTTAAACATAATAGCCCATCGTAACACGCAGCTTTTACATATCCTATAATGAAAGAATATTTATTATAGGAGGAACATACCATGTTCAGAAGAATTATCAGAGAAATTGGATTTCGTACACTTGCGTTGTATGCTGTGCTCGAAGAAGCTTACGTAGAGAAGCTTGAAAAGCAAGGGTATATTTCGGAAGATAGCGAATACCATAAACGACGACTAATTACTGTTCAAAAGGTATTAAACAAGCTTAGAAATGAAGGCTTTTAAAAGGAGGATAAAAATGAAAACTATCTTAGATATTTTCAAAGCATTGTTTGGAATGCTCTTCGTGAATATTATCGCGGGACTATTCAACTTTGTTGGAAAATTATTTAAATAGAGGATTTAATTATCCTCTTCTTTTTTCAAATTTAGAAAGGAACTTACTATGAAATACAACTACAACCAAATCACAATGATCTACCATCGCAAACCAATTCCTGTAAAGCCTATCAAAAAGGCGGTCATTAAACTTGGCTGGAAGCACGGACTTATTGCTGGGGTTATCGTTGGAGCATATCTTGCGTTGAAACAAAAGAAAGAAGGTAAATAATATGTTGGAAGTTAAAACAGACTTTTTAGAAAAAGAACTTAATGTTATCAAACACGTTGATGAGCACTATGGGGAAGATTTGGCTATGATTGACTCAGCAGAAGAGTTGGGCCAAAAGATTGTGAAATCGGCAGTTTACCTTAGCATGGCTAGTTTTATTATTTGCGGGATTGGTGTTTTAACCAGAGGTCTTGCACACAAAGCAGCGAAAGAAGTATATCACAATATGGACAATGACCAAGAACTGCAAGAATTATTTAAGGAGCTTGATGATGCAAGAAATGAACTATATTCTTAATAATGACAGGGTTAAAACTCGGTCAACGTTTTTGACTTGGTTATTTTTCAATAAATCAACGCGCAAGCTATGCTTAAGCAGTATCGAAACATTACGCGAAGATCTTGACAAGCTTGTATATTTACAAGAAAAAGCAGATGCCGCTCGTGATTTGAATTCGTTTTTAAGAATAGCCGACGTGGTTTACGGTATGACAACCCTATGGAACCTTATAGTTAAGTATGGGTATTGTAATCGTAGACTTACTTATAAAGAAATCTTGGATCTCAAAGTGATAATGAAAGTAATTGAAAAAATGATTAGTGAGGTAGTATAATGTTTAAAAAGTTATTTGAAATTGAGAAAGTTGAATTCGCAGACAAAGATATGCAGGAAGCATATTATCGTGGACAAGTGGATGGTCGTACTCAGGAGCAAATCAATGGCGCTATCGGTATTTTCCTAACAGGAACTGCTACGGCAATTGCTTATTTGCTTATGGGACGTCGTAACACACGATACAATCGTTCCCTAAACGAAGTTATTTCTGAAGAAGGGAAACTAGGTGAGTCTATGTTTCTCAAGGATCAAAACGACGAATTGCGAGAAATGTTTGGAGATGAATAATGGCTAAAATAGATCGAGTTATCATTGAAGTTAATGATAAGGTATATTCGTTCTTAAATCCTACATTTTGGGATGAGACTGAGTACTATTACAATGTAAATCGCCCAATGCCAATTACTAAACTGTCGGTAATCATTCCTTATAATAAGAATTTTGTTAACGATGTCTTAGATAAATCTTGTGTAAATTTTAGAGCAATTAAAAAATCAACATGTACATTGGTACTACAAGGAGAATCATTAGTTAATGTATTTTTTATGCGCGGCATAAAAATGGATAGCCGTATTATAATTATTAACTTAGAAGCTCCATATATTGTGAAGGGGAGTTAAAATGATAGGAAGACTTATAATTGAATTCGAAGATAAGGTTTATTCTGTGATTATAGATTCGTATGAAATAAATACTTATATTACTTCTAATGATAGTGACAAAGTTAAAATTTGTTTTATAGACAATCCTATAATTAAATCATTTCATTGGTGGTATAAGCTTTCGGGAGTATTTATCAAGAAACCCTATATAATTGTGGATTTTCTGGATAAACCACATATTTTAGTAAGTATTAGGAAAGAGAAACATGACGGATTCGATACCCCAATCTATATTTTAATCCTGAAACCCTTACTAGAACCCCCAATGCTGCCGCCAGCTCGATTTGAGCCGATAAGCAGCGTATATTCTCCGCAGGAATTCCCTATGCTATAATGAAAGGAAGGTAAATTATATGAGAAAAATTATGATGGCTATATTATACGACGGTCTTGACATGCAGATTGAAGAGATCAAAATTCAAATGGCACTATCTGAGGATAACGCAGAGATCATGGACTTGAATCTCAAGCTTGCTAAACTTGTTGCTGTGAAAAATGAACAGCAAAAGTATAAAGTGAAGCCGGAACAATTGTTCCAGGCTCTTGTGAATATCTTGGGACTAGCTGCTGTATTGAATTTCGAACAATTCAATATAATTTCAAGCAAGATGTGGTCGATTGTATCGAATCGATTTTTCAAATAAAGGGATTAACTTATCCCTTTCTTTTTTGTGAGGAGGTATAAATGGGCGAACAAGCAAGAATGTGAAATATCCTGAGGGACATAATCAATTCCAAGTTTCTATGTCATACACAGACTATGATCATGCGATGTCAGATTATAAACGATATTCTAGTATGTCCGACTCTATTCATAAAATTGAACCAGAAATGCTATGCGATGAATTGAATATTTTCAAAGCAGGTATAATCACATTTGTGACCGCTCTACAATACGATATTAGGAATGATCGATGGAATTTTAATGTGTTTGGATACGGTGTTTACAACGGAGAACTAACAACAAAAGAAATTGTTAGAAATTATTATTTATATACGGAGGAGAGATAAAAATGGGAGAACCAATTTATAATGTGGATGGACAATTAAGTCCGAATGACGAAAATGCTTTCATTTTGAGAATTGAAACGAGCAACCTTAACATTATTAAAGATTCGATTAAAAGATATCGAACTATTAGGAATAATGTTGAACTTCTAGAAACAAAATATTTTCTAGAAGCTGTGGATGAGTATCCGGATACTTTCCTTATTATCGATATTGATCCTATTGTGTTTGATGACAAGAAGAATCTATATTTCATCACATTATATTGTTATGGTAATGATGAGTTGGATTCTAAGATGGACATGCTTAAAAGATTCTTTGAGAATTTTTATGGAAGGAGAAATCGATGAAAGAAAAGCTTGTTGAATTAATTAACCACAATTTATCAGATTTACTTTTGATGATTGCCCTGACATTTATTTTTATAGCTATCGAGTTATGCTGTTTAGCACTTATTGTTAATTTGACAGTTACTATGGGCTTTCTAGGATTCTTAATGGCGGCTTGTTTAATGCTGTTCGTTCTTTTTATATACTTATTTATTATAGTAAGTATATATGAATATTTATAAAGGAGGTAAGTGATGACTAACTACAGACCAATTGTAAAGACTTCGGGAGAATTCAAACAGACGGTTATCGATATGGTACGCGCAATGCCGTTAGATGATTTTCTGTTAATTCCACAGGCCGAACTTGACAAATACATTTCCGCTTGGACAGAACCCGACGCTAATGGGGTTGTTCCTGCAAACGAGGAGTATAAACAGTACTTCCAATTCATTATGACAATTCCTCAGGACATGCAAATCTTAGATATGGATTTATATTACTTCCGTATCGCTCGTAAGATTATTGGAAACATGATGATTGCGCTGCTGGAGTCCCAATATTACAATAAAGTATTTGGTTATGAAGATATCAACTATGAAAACTACCAGTTGCTTTATGAACTAATCCAGGAAACCGGCGATAAAATCGAGGATAATCCCGACAATCGTAGAGCATATATGAGTGCACAAGAACTAAAAATGGAATTTAACAAATATTACGAAGACGTGTTAAACAATAACACAAACAGTGAGGGCTGAACAGATGAGGCATACGGGACAATATACCCTCATATTGTCTAGGGACGATTTTTACGACGCGGTTGTTGGTAACTTGCGTAATCTTCCATTACAAGAGATATTTTGTATAGAGGATTGGTATATTGATCGTCTTATTAAAAGCTGGACGAGGGTTAAATTTGATGAGGAGTACAAAAAGTATATCTTTGGATTACTTATGGTATCCGATAAAGTTGGTAAACTTGATAGTGAGTTATGTATCTGGAATATTACTAGAAGTTTGGTTGATGAGTTGATCATATGTCTCGCCGAAGGATTTTATTACGATAATTTCCAAACAACTATTGGTGAGAATTTAATGATTCAACCATTTGAACGTTATCCATATCCACCAATTGATGATGAGCAGATAAAATACTTTCTGGATATAATAGATACTATTTATGGACGAGTTGAAGTTGGTACATGGGACACTTTAACATGGCTTAGAAATACTTTAGGAGAAGACTATTTAGCATGAAACACTACATTCATATCACAATGTCAGACGATGACATGCAGAATTTAGCAGAGCAATTCAAATATTGTGACAAGGAATTGGAAATTGAAATTCCAAACACACACTACCTAATTCATTTAAGAAGGGATGATGCTGATGAATAAATTTCCATATAATCCAAAGAAATATGTTGAAGCACTCGCTAAAGCTGCTGCAGTATATTCAAAAGAATTATACCATTACGAATTCCATCGTCCGAGATATTCTTACGCTATGACTTTAGAGAAAGCTGGCGTTAAGAAATTCTGTAAATATAAGGTCAATGAAATTTATAGACTGATCAACGATATTCGTACGAAGAAAAATCTACCAGAGGTTCCGTTATTTTCTGGAGAGACTTTATGTACCGAAGGATTGTAATTAGAAAAAAATAGTGAGGTAAAAATATGAGCGAAGTAACATATCCACGTTTTGTTGAAATCGATAGAAATGGTATTTTTCAAAAGGTGTTCGAAACATCTAATGGGAATGAAGAGTTCTGCATGCCCACAGGTAGAGAATTACAAGAAGGACCTGATATGATGGATCACTGGATTGAATATGAGGACAGTAACGGAGATCTTCATTATGGTAGATAATCCGCAGAATTTACATATCCTATAATGAAACAAAATAAAATTAAAGGAGGACATTATCATGTCAGAAAACGTTTCAAAAATTGAAGAAGTTAAGGAAGAACTTAACGAGGTTACTGAAAACTTGGCGACACAAGTTGAGGACACACCACAAACTCAAGTGGCTAAAGAACTGACTACTAAGGAAAAGGTTGTACAAACAATCGTTGCCGTTAGACCAGTTGTTAAGCGTCTCTTGATCATCACTGGTGTTGTAGCCGCTGGCGGAATTGCTGCCAAAGTGATTAGCAACCATGTTAAGAAATCTTCTGAAGCATCGGAAAATGGAGAAGTGTTGGAAGGTGATTTTACACTACCTGAAGACTAAGTTTCACTAGAATACTGAGAATTACTCTCGGTATTCTTTTTTGTATCTATATTTAAAGGAGGAAACCCGGTGAAAGCTTTACTAGGGCTATTATTCATTGTTGGTGTATCATTTGCTACGTATATGATGATTTACTTAGCATTGATCTACGTATTCCATTTGGACGCTTTATTGGCAACTCTTATTCCTGCAGGTTCAGTAGGATTATTGACATATTCATGGGGGTATACAAATAATGAAAAGCCGGATTAAATAAATTATGGCACTATGTTTAGAAGATTACGGTGCAGTTAAGGTTGATAGTTTGACTCGAGGAACATGTATGTTCTATATTCCCCTAGATGGACCTAGAGATGTTCTATTAGCTGACTTGGCTACCGAAATAAACGTTTACCGTGACGTTGCGTCATATAAAGGTGAGCAATATTACATCGATGGTGTAACAAAACGAATGAATCCAGCTAATGCTAGTTGGATTGCAGAGATAGAAGGAAGGAAACTATGACAAAACAAACAACGGATTACAACAAAGTACCTCGTAAAACAAATGCTTTAGAAGAAGCAAATGAGTTACTTGACAAGCACGTACAGCCAGTCGCAAAGGGTCGTGTGAAAAAGCCCGGGGTTGGAAAATGGCTCGGAAATGTGTTTTTCGGAGAAGAAGGATTCCGTGGCTGGTCATCGCATATGTTCTATGAAGTAGTTGTGCCAAGTCTGCAAAATGGACTTGCGGATATGGCAACTACGGCTGTGCAGCGTGCTATTTTTGGACAGGACTATATTCATGCTCGTAGGAATTCTTCGGGGTACTGGGGGCGTGGCGTAACAAATGTTACACGAATGGACGCACATCGAAATGACTACACTCAGTCATATGCAAAACGTAACAGACGTACATCGAACTACGTGGAAGAAATCATTTTCGAGACACGTCAAGATGCGCAAGAAGTGTTCAATATTATGCTCGCAAATCTTGACGCATATGGTATTGTGACTGTTGGGGATTTCTATGAACTATCAGACCAACCGGCCAAATTTACCGACCAATCATTTGGTTGGACAATTAACGCTGGAGGTCAAGGACTTGCTGGAGCACGTATCGTAGCTGCTCGTGGAGGTGGATTTAAAATCAACTTCCCACAACCTGTTGAGGTTTAATTAAAATATTGGAGGAAATTAAAATGGAAAAATCATTATTAATGTTAGGTATTGATCTAGATGGCGATATGGTATACACCGTAGATAAAAACGGAAACGAAACAGCTGCCCCACAATGGGTTAATGTAATTGAAGAATTTGCGAAAGGATGTAACTAAAATGAAAAAATCACTTGGAACTCTTGTACTACTTTGCACACCACCTGTTGGATGGATTATCCTTGCCATTATCTGGCTAACTAATAAGAAATAGGAGGAATTTATGAAAGACATTCGTATTTATCCACGTATTCCTGGTGTAAAACCTATGATTTTCCATGACGTAGAAAACGTTAGACTTGAGAAGGATGGTCAAAACTGGGTTTTAGAATTTGATCATATTGATTATGTTCGTAAGGATGAGGCTGTAAAAGCACATTCTGCATTCTCAAGCGAAAGCGCTATGGCGTACACGTTTTTGTATGAAAAAAATCACACCTCGTCCGTTTACTTTTAAATCTAAAAAAGGAGAAAAATAATGAAATTACCTAAATTACCAAATTTACAAACTATCAAATCTACAGCTAAATCCGCTATTGTCACCACAAAAATCCTCGGTAAGAAATATGCACCAGTCGTATTACTTGGTGTTGGTCTTGTCGGTTATGGTTATTCTGTGTATGCCGGAATCAAATCTGGTAAGAAACTTGAAGCTACAAAAGCTAAATATGAAGCTAAGGATGCTGCTGGAGAAGAATACACTCGTTTCGAAGTTGTAAAAGACGTGGCTAAAGATGTTGCTGTACCAGTCGCTGTCGCTACCGCATCCACTGCTGCTATCGTATTAGGATTCTCTATCCAAACAAATCGTCTTAAAGCTGTTTCTGCTGCACTTGCTATGGTTACCAAAGAACATGCCCGCTACCGTCTCCGTGCCAAAGAAGTTCTTGATGAAGCTACATTCAAGAAAATCGATGCTCCTATGGAAACCAAAACTGTCGAATTAGACGGTAAAGAAGTTGAAGTTGAGTCAATCGTTCCTAACGAAGGCGATTTCTATGGACAATGGTTCAAATATTCTTCAAACTATGCTTCCGACAATCCAGATTATAACGAAAGTTATATTAAAGAAGCAGACAAATATCTAACGGATCGAATGATGAAAAAAGGGGTCTTAACGTTTGGCGAGGTCCTAGAAGAACTTGGATTTGACGTTCCTCGTGCTGCTCTTCCGTTCGGATGGACTGACACTGATTCATTCTACATTGAGTGGGATGCTCATGAAGTATTCGATGAAGAAAAACAAGAATACGATTTGCAATTCTACGTACGCTGGAAAACTCCTCGTAACTTGTACGCTACCACATCGATCAAAGATTTCGTGCCTAAGAAAACTAGAAAGGAATTGAACTAACATGAACACACCTGTCAAAGTTATTTTAGCATTGGTAGGGACTGCGGGTGCTGGATATGGCGCCTACCGTCTCTATAAATGGTGGAAAGAAGAAGACAAATTAGAAGAAGAAGGTTTGTCTTATGAAGAACTAGTTGCCGCTAAGGAAGCTGCTGACACACAAAAGAAGATTGATGAAGATGCAGCACGTCAAGAAGAATTTGCGGAGCATCTACGTGAATTGGATGGGTTACCAAACGATGGTCACGATTGGTATAAAACCGAAGATGGTCAATATATTCGTCGTGACCTTACGCCATTCGAGAAGAAAAATGGTGCGGACTACAACCCTCTCGAAGAGGAATTTGTCAGTGAAGAAGACAAAGATGGAAATGTATACGAATACATTCAAAAATATCAGGAAGGAAGTAAGCTGTTAAATCACCGTGATGATACATACACCGCAAGCGATATTGTCAACGTCACTCGCGAAATGACAGCTCAAATCAGAGAATTGAAACGTCAAGAAATGGAACACGACCGTCAAATTTATGACCCTAATACACAAGAAGGATATGACTACTACCGTGCGCTTGTCATGGAACGCTTCAGTATCATGGATCCAGAAACTCGTGACAAACTTGCTATCTTATTCTCATGGGAATATATTCCTACTCGTGAAAACATTGGCGACTGGAATATCCGTGAAGACATCGTACGTGACAGAACCGAACACTTTGGTTTCGGAACTGTATATTCGGACTGGGCATCTATTGGAGAAATGATTATTTACTTCTCTAGTCGCTTGTCAAGTTCTACTGGCTATGGTACTACGGAACAATTCGCCGATTGGATTGTGGATACTTTGGGATTGGATTTGGAGTCTGATCAAGATCCAGTTATCCATGATACCATTGTATCATTTGTAGAAGGTCATCGTCTTGGCAAAGAAAATGTGGATAACACTTATGGTTTATTCCATTTGCCTAAGAACGAATATGTCGATGCTGACACATTGTGGCACGAGCACAACCATGCTATTTCGCTTATTCTAGATGAGCGTTTGCAGCCTGTATTTAGAATTTCTGATGAGTTAACAGAGGAGTAATCCAATGATTAAGAGAATTAAAGAGTGGGATATTACGATTAAGTGTGTGGTATTGTTATTTCTATTGCGAAACATGATACTACACCCTGTGATTCGTAATGAGGCAGAGGAGTATTTGGAGTCTCATCGTATTTTACTTTCCTATTGGAAAGAAGAAACTGATGGACCTTGGTATAAAGAAGCTACTTATTTTGATAACTCATACGATTATGAGAGCGCATATCTTGGAAGCGACCAATGGGAAGTAATTCAATACGATTGTTTTAAAAACTCTTGTTACCATGTTTCAGGTACACGAATAGACATACTTTTAAATCCTACGGCTAGAATCCGTAAAGTTGGTGATGACTCTGCTGGTCAGGTGTTTATCATTATTCGTATGACTAAGGAATCCATTCCATATATTTGTGTCTTACCAAAAGATCCTGCATTTCGTAATGCGCTTGTTAATCGAATTCAAAAATGTGCGATTAATGGTGATCGTAATACTTTGATTAAATTAATCAATATGAATTGCGAAACATACAAAATGTTGTCCGGGAATAAAGAACATAGAATGTTTGAAATGTGGACCTTTGGACGTCAAAATTATATCAAAGGTGTTGTTAATGATGGCTTATATATTTATAAGTATGGAGAGGATTGGGTGCGCCAACATGTTCAAAAGACTGTTTAACTTCTTCTTTCGATACGAACAAGGTCTGAAAAAATCCGCGGTTCGAATTCATCATGAGAATTTCAGAAAAGAAACTGAGTTCACAAATGTGTTAATTAAATGGGCTGATATTTATAATGGGGTGATGCTAAAACACAATCAGAAAATCCCTCACCCTTATTTGAATATCTTCATATCAACGGAATACAATTGCTTTAGGAGTTATTCATTAAAGAATGGGGGATACTATCCTTTCGCAATAATATCCGAGCGTCCTAATGACTTACGAGTCCTTATATTTTGCGATGCGATTGAATTACACAAATTCTGTGATGCGATGATGGATCCAGATTTATGCTATGACGTATATATGGGAGAATCTATATCTAAAGGTCTATTCAAAGTCTTTAGATTTAAACTTGATGATACTCATTTTGTATGTGAGGATTTGCATACAACAATATATGTCGAAGGTAACGATTTTCTTAGATGCATGTTTGGGGAAATTCCATTTACAGCACACAAACCAACTGCAGATGAGTTATTTTTAGTTGACTACTTCACTCTATCCGGAATGAAAGAAGAAAACTATTTTAACTATGAAAGACGACATATGCCCGATTATATTGAGGATTACAAAAATAGAATTAATGAGGTAAAAGTAAAATGAAAGAATTGAAATTTGACATCACACGTGTTCCTGTATTGAAATTGAAACATTTTGAATCACGAGCAGAAAAAATGGCAGAAATTGGTGTTGATGGATATGCCGCTACGGCCGAAGGTCAAATGAACACATGGGTTGATGGTGTAGTTCGTCTGTTAGCCAATGACGGATATGTTACGGTAGCAGATCTACGTAAGGCTGCCGGAATGGATGTGGACGTTTTCGATCATTTCGTTGGCTGGGATATTCGTGCCACTACATCCATTGAAATTAAAGAAAACCGTGTTGAATTTCCTCTCATTCTGATCAAAACCTTGGGTTGGCCTATTGATGTTAGATATTTTGATTGGTCTGTTCTTAACAAGGTCAAACACGAAAGTCTTGAATTGGATAATATTGAATACTTCAGTAAATATATTGAAGACCTGAAATCTTACTACCAATTCACTGATGAGCAAGTCAAGGAATTCTTAGCCGGTGAGAGATACTGGGAGGCATAAGAATGGGGGCACTATATTTAACACTAACAAAATCTTATAAAGCGGAAAATCCTATGGGCAGTGAAATCTTTCTAGATGTCAAAGACTTTCATTTAACAGATGATTTTCTGCATATCGAGCACCGCGTGTTGACTAAAGATTGTATGGTAGTCGAAATGACCACTACAATAGCTCGTCGCTATATTGTGGATATTCAGACATTTGTTAATGCTAGAGATCTAAACAATTACCTAGGACGTTATGATCATGTTTACACGCCATACTGGGGTAATCCAAATATTTCCTACGTTATTGAACGTGAATTTCAAGATGGTCCAGAAAGGTTCCATATTGACAACAATGTCGTTGATGTTGTAGAAGGCGAAGGTGAGTTGATTGTAACATACACTAGTGGTACGAAAATCAACTATCCAAAACACGAAGCTTTACGTTGGCGCGTGATTGACTACAAGAAAATGAGGTAACTCATGAGTGAATCATATAGTATAAAAAGTCATTCCGTTGGACCTACAAGAGGATTTGCGGTTCCATTCAAACAAGGCAATGGGGCGTTGTTAAAACGCCTTATTAACCAACGTTTTGTTAGATTTGGAGAGCCGACAAAAATCTCAGTAACATATCTTGATGATACTGACGAAGAGAAGACTACAGAATTCCACAATGTCAAAACAGTGGGATTTTGGGATGTGAGTCAGATGTTAGAGATAGCGTCTAAATTTGGATATGAGTCTATTGTATATAGAATTCATAAAGATGATATTATTAATATTGAGGAGAAGTGAAATGACAGAACAATTATATGATGTATTCGTTGAATTCAAGGATTCCGATAAATCACCTTATAGAAGTCAAAGTGCTATTGGTGCAGAAGTTGTTGGTTTAGCGATTGTAATTGAGAGTCGTTATAAACATGGTATTGGTAAGGTTATCTTTAGTCTTGATGAAATACATTCTTGTAGCGTATTTCCTGTGTTAAACGAGGGCAATCAATGAAACTTATAGAGAATAAACTAAAAGTTATCGATATTGATTATCATGATGACATTCTATACAGTCCAGGTCTATTCTTTGACGTAATCGAACATTATTTCGAAGACCAATTTCTGGTTATTAAATGGTATAAGAATTACGAAGATGGAAGCACTAGGGAAGTTATGACTTATATCCCAACGATAAACATATCTAAATTCAATGTTTATCTAGACGATACAGATTTCAAAGAGGAAAGAAGGTATAAAAATGACTAAAGTAAACCCACAAACAATGAAAACTCAGTACGACGGGCAGTATGACACGTTCTGTCGTAAAAATCACGACTATGGTAACTCATTTGAGGAGTCTTTGGACCAATTCGGAATTGTCGCTAGCATCGTCCGTATGAGCGATAAGATGAATCGTTTAGTGTCCCTCATGGACGAGTCTAAAACGCAGCAGGTGGGCTCTGAGAGCCTCCTAGACACCCTTGAGGACCTATCTAACTATGCTGCTATGACTGCGTGCTGGTTGAAGGGTGTTCGCGAAGAAGATGGTGAAACTTCATGTGGTCCTGATATGATTGACGTTATTAGATATAATGTCCAAGATGCGAAAAACGTTATGTCGCGTAGTGCTGAAATGGAAAAAGAGTTTAATAAACATATACCTAGTAAAGTAGAAAATATTGACCCTAGAAATTATGTACTTAATATGTTATCAAATATTTTTAGAGTTGTCCAAATGAAGATCGATAAAGATGAGATGCTTGTACCACTAGATATTTCCGACGAAGCAGGACTTATTGCTAAGGCTATTGTGGAATCACAAACCGAAGAAGAGGGTGGTGCAGTTATTAATAACTATATGTGCACTCGTAAAGACATTCCATATGAACTTAAGGACTGGGTTTATGGTGTTATTATGCGATATTTTTACTATCTTAAAAAAGAACGAAACGAAGATGGTGAAAATACCATTTATGCTGATAATAAACCGGTTGTGACTTATAAAGAGGACACATCTAAATACGAACCTGATGTTACTATTGGTAATGACGGGGAACTTACCGACGCTGTACGAGACGTCGTTACTATGCTGAAAGTAGTCTTTAAAATTCATTGCAAAATTGAAGAGTTCAAGATGACAGAGGAAGATTATAAAGAATTAGATCATATCACAAATCGTCTACGTTCTATGGTTAATGATGGAACTATTTCTAAAGAACTAATGTTACAATTGATCGATAAGCATTTGCTTTTAAATAAAGACGTACTAATTTTTCAATTATTTAATCCGGTCCGAGAGTTATTCAACTCTGAATTTTTAGAAAAGGCTAAGTCAATTCTCAACGACTTATTCGAAAACATCATCCTTTGTCGTGACCAAAATATCCCGTTACCTAAACGATTGGCTTATTGCTCCGAACGAGAAACTAAATATGACGATCTTGCCACTTTGGTTTTAGAGGGTCATATTAACTTTAGAGAGTTGGCGGGTATTATTAACGACTATCCTAATTTACGAGTTGCTGAGAAAAATCATCTTCTCGAATCCATTGTTGCATCTGCTTACAAAATCTCAGATGAACCCGAAAATGAAAAGCCCGAATTCTTAAATAAGAAGTTCTATATTCCAGATGAGATTCTAGAAGATCTTAATGAACCTGAAGAAGAACCCGAACGTAAACGTACTGTTCTTGGACTGATTTTCCCGTTTAGACTGTAGGAGGACGCTATGTCTATACTTAAAGATAGAAAATATATAGAAATCAAAAGTTTTGGCATAGTTGATAGTAAAGAATCTCATGCTCACGAACGAAATAAGAAGTCCATTCTTCTAAATAAAGTTATTTACGATAGCTCTGTAGTATATGATGAACCAGTAAAAATAATGGTTAAGTTTGTTGGCCCTGAAGGTAATATTTATGATTTAAGTTTTGGCGATGTTTATAGTATAGACTATTGGCCGAAAGATAAATATTTCGAAGTTCAAACATTCAAAAATGGTGAGTACATATACTATCAAATTCTGAAAGAAGATGTAATTGACGTTTTTGAGATTGGCGCAACATCAATTCGTGATCTATTTCCTATGTCAACACTAAAACCACTCCTAAAAGAAAATCTAAATAATCCTCATGGGGTTAGTGGATATAAACTTACTCGAGGTAATGGTAAATCCAGAGCTATATTGTCTAGGTTGACTGGTATGGATTGCTTTGATTTGGAGCCTGGTCATATTCCTGAGGTCTCTATGCCTCAGGAAGAACCTAAAAATATCTATGAGGAACTGGAGGAGTTGTTCGTTAAGCAAAACGAGCATATCAAAGTTCTTCTAACTAGTGGTGCTGGTAAGACTGATATTACCCCTCTGGCTATATTGGATTACAAATCCAAAACATCTGAAGCGGTCAATGGGTATGATCTCATGGTAGCTTTGGATTGTCTTATTCCTAATTTAAGTAAAGAAGCATTGGAACATTTTATTGATGTTGCAAATAATGTATTGAAACTGAAGGATTTTGATCATGAGTAAATTTTATAGCGGTGAGAGGTCTATACGAGGATATCTCAATGAAATTGAGAAGTACTACGAACTTATGAAGAAATCTAAAGATTTTGATCATTATTCACATTATCTGACCTTGGTGAAAAATCAAATTGAATTTCTTTCTCAATATATCTATGAAACGGATAAATTAGAAGAATTCAAACACTGTTTAGACCATACGGGAATTGATAACAATATGTGTGCGTCTATAATTAAGACAGTCGAACTAAATATTCACTTCATGGTTAAGGGTATGGCATATACTCGTTTAAACAAAGAAAAGGAAGTTCTCGAGAAATGGGAAAAGATCTTAAACTCGACTCTGGGTACCAAGGCGAAATAAGACCGGGTAAACCTGGAATAATGAAGTTCGACCGAGATGGAAATGTAATCCATTTCGTAGACCAAGAAACTTGGAAAAATATGAGAGAAACTCTTGGGATTGTGGAAGAGCGTATCGAAGAAAACTCATTCCATGAGACTATCGGTAAATTCAAAAATATCACACCACATTTTAGACCTGAATACTATCATTCAGGCAATATTATTGAACAAAAGGAGAAACAAAATGACAATTAACATTAACACAGCAATTGACTGGATGTACGCACGCAAGGGACAAGTGTCCTACAGTATGACATCTCGTGACGGTGATGACTCTTACGACTGTTCATCATCTATTTATTACGCACTACGCAGCGCTGGAGCTGCCTCAGCAGGTTGGGCCGTAAACACTGAATATGAGCACCAATGGCTTATTGACAACGGATACGAATTGATTTCCGAAAACACTCCGTTCACTGCTCAGCGTGGCGATATCTTCATCTGGGGACGTCGTGGATATTCAGCGGGTGCCTTTGGACACACTGGTATGTTTATCGATGGTGACAACATTATCCATTGTAATTATCCTTATGATGGTATTTCAGTAAATGACCACGACGAACGTTGGGCTTACGCTGGTAAACCATATTACTATATCTACCGCTTGACAAACAACGACGCTGCTCCTGCACCTGTTAAGAAAGGCTGGCAAGAAGACTCTAAAGGCTTCTGGTGGGCGCGTGGTAACGGTACATATCCTGCGTCTCGCTTCGAGTATATTGAAGAAAATCGCTCATGGTTCTACTTCAATTCTGAAGGATATATGGTTGCTGAAGATTGGGTGAAACACACTGATGGTCATTGGTATTACTTTGACAAAGACGGCTACATGGCTACGTCTTGGAAGAAGATCAATGGATATTGGTATTACTTCAACCGTGACGGAGCTATGCAAACTGGCTGGGTGAAATACTTCGACGATTGGTTCTACCTTGATCCTAAAGATGGAAATATGATCAGCGATCAGTTTATCCGCTACAACGATGGTTGGTATAAACTACTTCCTGACGGACGTCTTGATACTAAGCCAGCATTTACTGTTGAGCCTGACGGTAAGATTACCACAGATACGGAAAATACACGCAAATAGTTGGTGGGATATGGGTAAAAAGAATACAAATCCTATAGTCCTCGACGCATTTGACGCGGTTTATATCCATGATAAGCAGGGTTTAGTGACTGGATGGCAGCTTGTATTGAGCCGAAATCCGGTCCTTACCACGCTTTATGGAGAGGTTATTCGGGCTAAAATTAGCGGTTTTGAATACCTTGTTAGGGTTTCTGACAGGTATCAAACGGATAATAAATTGGTAAATCGGGTCGAAATTTCGTGGATTAAGAGGTCTAAATGATGGTATTTTGCTATAATATTGCCTAGATTTTACCCCCGATATTTTAGGAAAACTGATGGATTTTAGCCTAAAATGGGTCAAATTTGGGTGTTTAGCTGCACGTTTTTTTTTTGTGCAGCACATGAAAATTTTACGGGCAGCACGAATTTTTACTATAATATTTGAGGTAACTGCACGAAAAAACATGGGGAAAACATAAAAAAACCGAAAATACACAGGAAAATCTCACATTTTCTATTGTATATAGGAATGAGTTAAAAAGTGTACCTTATATAATAACAATAGGGAAATGCGGGCAAAAACATGTGTGAGGCACGAGGAGGTAAAAATTAGTGGATTTTTTAGATGTGTCTGTGAAAAAGTTCACTTCCAACAATCGTACCGTTGATTATGAGGTTTCTCCTGACTTTATATTTGGCGATGCTAAAGACTTGGTTGTTAAAGGTTCCAAGTTTTATGCATATTGGAATGGAAGTTTCTGGGACACTAAACAGAAAAACCTATTTTATGATATTGACTCTCTGCTTTGGCGTAAGGCAAGAGAATTAGAAGACGGACGTCCTGGTCTGAGAATTGATGTTAAAGAGATTCGAAAAGCCTCTGCCGGGAAGTTTCGTTTATTTGCAGATTTCTGTAAAGCTTGTGAAACTAGTGAGATTTCTTTCAACCAGAAAGTTTTATTCGCAGATCACAAGATGCAGAGAAGGGATTACGCCACAACGCAATTGACATATTCGCCACAAGAAGGAGAAGCAGTCGCGTTTAAAGAATTGATTGGTACCTTATATCTTCCTAAGGAGTTGGATAAAATTCTTTGGTTCATGGGAGCGTTATTTACGAACAACATGTACAAGATTGAGAAGTTCATGTATTTGTATGGTTCGAAAGGTAGCGGTAAAGGTACTGTCTTAAAAATATTCCGAATGCTGTTTCAGGAATATTGTGGAACCATTGATTTGAAATTGCTGACCAGTTCGGACCAATTTGCAACAGGACAAATCCAAGAAGTTCCATTGTTGATTGACGAGGATACTGACATCAGTCATATTTATAACGACACACCGTTATTGAAACTGACGAGTCATGAAACTATATCCGTCAACAAGAAATTTAAAGAACCGTATGATGTTAAATTTATTGGACTGTTGATTACAGCCTCAAACCAACGATACAAAGTTCGTAACGTAGACTCTGGTATCACTCGACGTGCAATTGTTGTTAACCCAAGTGGACAGAAAGTAAGTCATACAAAATATAATCAACTTATGACTCAAATCAAGTACGAGCTTCCGTATATTGCTAACATGGCAATTCAAAGATTTGAAGAATTGGGATTTGATTACTATGATGATTATTTCGACGTCGACATGGCAGAACAGACGGACCATATCTTCGACTTCATGCGTACTAATGCAATCCATATGCAACATGGTATAACTCTTAAACAAATCAGTGAGTTATATCGTGAGTATCTGGAAGATATGGGGTGGAAGACCGATGGATATAAAGCAACCATCAAGAGAGAGGCTCTTAGATATTTTGACACAATGCTTAAAGATAGTCATATCGATGGTATGCGTGTTAACAATTATTTCAAAGGGTTCAGATGGAATGTTGCATTTCCTGAAGGTGTAGTCGGTACAACCGAGGCAAATGATACGGTTATTCCGGATGACTGGTTAGATTTCAATTATCACAACGAAGTGTTTAATAAACTAGCAGCAGAATATCCTGCACAGTTAGCTTTACGAAATGGTAATCCGTCCGAAAAATGGGATAATGTTGTGACGACCTTGTCTGATATTAAAACAAGTAAATTGCATTGGGTTAAGGTTCCGCTTAATCATATTATCATTGACTTTGATTTGAAAGATGAGGATGGTAATAAAAGTCTTGATTTAAATATTGAGGCAGCTTCAAAATTTCCACCGACTTATGCGGAGGTCTCAAAATCGGGTCAAGGTATTCATTTGCATTATATCTACGACGGTAATGTCAATGAGTTAAATAATTTGGTTGACAAGCATATTGAAATCAAAGTGTATAAAGGCAACGCCTCTCTGAGACGGATTGACAAAGCATCTAACAACTTACAACCATCTCATATTTCATCGGGCTTGCCATTGAAAGAGAGAAAGGATAAGGAAATGTATGAGCATGTGAAAGAAATCACATATACAGAAAAGACGTTGCGTAATTTCGTCAAGAGGCAATTGGGACAGATTGAGGGTAAAGAACCGAGTCACCCAAATACGAAACCGACAATTGATTTTATTGCTCACGAAATTCAGAAAGCTTTTGATATGGGTCTGGAATATGACTTGACGGATTTGAAGCATGACGTATTTCTTCGAGCTTTACGTTCAACCAACAACAAAGAATATTGTGTTGCGGTATTTCAAAAGATTCCGTGGTCGTCTATTCGAGATGATGAGGGAGTTACTGAAGACAAACTTACGAACTTCACGAAGATATATCCGAAAGAAGAATTGGTCTTCTTTGATATTGAGGTGTATCCAAATCTGTTTGTCGTTGTCTGGAAGAAATACCATGATGACGAATTTACAAAATGGATTAATCCAACTCCGGACCAGATTGAATATTTGTTGAGCTTCCCGATCGTTGGATTTAACAACCGACGATATGACAACCATATTCTTTATGCACGATTACTCGGTTGTAACAATCTTGAGCTATTCCGTCAGTCATATAGAATTGTCAACGAAAAAAATGCGAAGAGTGGAATGTATGCGGCAGCTTACGAATTAAGCTATACCGATATTTACGAGTACGCTCAGAAGAAACAATCACTTAAACGTTGGGAAGTCGATCTTGGTATCAAACACATTGAGATGGAAATTCCTTGGGACCAACCTGTTCCTGATGAGTTAATTCCTGTTGTAGTTGATTACTGTGTAAATGACGTTGACGCAACTGAGAAATTGTTCGATGCTATTTATGCAGATTATGTTGCGCGTGAAATCTTAGCCACGATTGCCAAAGGCTCAATGAATGCAACCAACAACCAATTGACTGCTAAATTTATCTTTGGTGATGACCCACGTCCTCAAGACAAATTTAATTATGTCAAACTCGCAACCATATTCCCAGGATACAAGTATGAATTCGGTAAGTCATATTATCGTGGCTTCGAAACTGGTGAAGGCGGATTTGTTTATGCCGAACCTGGAGTGTACAAGAATATCGCATTGCTTGACGTAGAGTCTATGCATCCGAACTCTCTTGTAAATATGAACTACTTTGGTCCATATACTCAACGATATGCTGACTTGCTTAAAGTTCGCGTGTTGTTGAAACATAACAAGATTGACGAAGTTAAACAAATGTTTGATGGCGTATTGGCTCCGTTCTTGGATAATCCAGAATATCTCAAACCTTTGGTAACTGCATTGAAGATTGTAATCAACTCTGTTTATGGAATGACCTCTGCTAAATTTGACAACAAGTTCAAACACCCAGATAATATTGACAACATTGTTGCAAAACGTGGAGCTTTATTTATGGTCGATTTGAAATTTGCTATTGAAGAGCAAGGATACCAAGTCTGTCATATTAAGACCGACTCGGTTAAGATTCCAAATGCCGATGATAAGATTATCAAATTCGTCGAAGACTTCGGTGCACAAGAGAAATATAGATATCGCTTTGAACATGAGCATACTTACAAACGTATGGCTCTAATCAATAACGCTGTTTATATTGCTCAACTTGAAAATGATGCTTGGTCGCCAACTGGAGCAGAGTACGCCAATACATATTTGTTGAAACGAGTATGGACAAAAGAGGAATTGGTTGATAAAGATTTCTTCATCACCAAACAATCGAAAGGTCATATTTACTTAGGCGACGAATTCGTTGGTAAGGTTGGATCTATTTATGCGTCTAAGACTGGTTCTGAATGCATGTGGACAGAAGACAATGAAAACTTCAAGTCCATTACTGGAACGAAAGGATATTTGTTCAAACAAACAGATAAGTTTGATATTGAGGACGTAGACTTCAGCTTCTACGACAAGATTGCTGTCGATGGACTTAAGAAAATTATGAAAGTTGGCGATATCAAAGATATTGTTGACGACATGCCTAAGGACTATGTTGATGCTCTCGAACTTCAAGACAAATATCCAAGTACACAAACTATTTCTATCAATCATGGTACTCTCAAAATCAAAACTCCTGAGAATGCGTGATTGAAATTTCCCGCAGGTTGATTTTAGGCTTCGCAGGATTTACATGGCACATAATAGAGAGGAAGAACAAAATTCTGCTGATTTGTTCTCTTCTCTTCTTTTTTGAAAACAATGTCAGACTAACGTCAGAATAGAAAGGACATACTAATGACAAAGATTTCACAAATTTCAGATTCCCAGATTATTCTTGAAGAAGTAGATTTTCTCTTCGCTCGTAACTTTACAGGGCGTCAAGAAAAGTACAACCGCGCAGGAGATCGTTATTTTAACGTTAAGGTAAACCCAGAAGATGTCGACTTGCTCTTATCTTACGGTGTCAACGTTAAGAAATATGAACCTAAAGATGTTCCAGATGATCTAGCAGCTAAGATGGAAGAAAATCCAGACATGTTTGAACCTGCTTATTTCTTCAAGGTCCGTGTATATACACAATTCAACCTACCAAGTATTGCGATTATTTATGATAATGGTAATACTCTTGTCGATGCCGATATCGATCCTCGTGACCGTATGTATCTGACAGAAGAAAGTCAACTATCACTCATTGATGATCTTGAAATTTCAATTTGTGATATGACTATTGCTCGACGAGACCCAAGTCCAGACGGACAGTACGCTCGTCTCAACCTTAAGAATGCTTATATTCGTGTAGTGGACAATCCGCTTCGTCGTAAATATGGCTTCTAATAAAATTGAATTATACGACTATCAACGTCAGGCAGTTGATAGATTACATAATGGATCCGTATTGTTAGGGAAGGTCGGTTCTGGTAAATCCTTTACCGGCCTGTTTTATTATTTGGAGAATCACAAAGACTTACCCCTGTATATTATTACAGTTGCTAAAAAGCGAAACGATAAAGAGTGGCATAGAGATATGGAAGCTCTTGGTATAACAGGTGTGGTCGATTCATGGAATAATATTACCAAATATACTGATGTTGAAAACGCATTCTTTTTATTTGACGAACAAAGAGCAATTGGCTATGGTTCGTGGGGTATGTCTTTTATTAAAATTGCCCGAAAGAATAAATGGATAATGTTGACAGCAACGCCTGGAGATGTATGGATAGATTGGATGTGTTTATTTATAGCAAACGGATTTTACAAAAACAAATCTCAGTTTGTTGATATGCATGTTGAGTACAATCCATATTCAAAATTCCCACAGATCAAACGATATCATGGAGTAGACCGTTTAGATAGACTCCGTAGAAGTTTGGTGGTGGCTATGGAAGACTTTAGAAAAACTAAAGTTAACCGACTCACAATTAATACATCTTTTGATAAAGATTTATATTCTCAGGTAATGAAGTCAAGGTTTAACCCATATACGGAAGAACCTATTACCAGCGCTTCTGAATTTACACAAGTGTTGAGAAGAATCGTTAATTCCTCCGACCGTAGAAAAGAAGCCGTCAAGAATGAAATCATGACAAGAGACAAAGTAATTGTGTTTTACAACTATATCTATGAGCTCGACATCTTGAAAGATATTTGTCGAGAATTAAATAGAGCGTATTATCAATACAACGGCAGTAAGCACGAAACTATACCAAACAGTGACTCGTGGATATATTTAGTGCAGTACACCGCAGGAGCCGAGGCATGGAATTGTATAACTACTAATAGCATTCTATTCTTTTCCCTAAACTATTCATACAGGATAATGGACCAGTCAGAAGGTCGAATCAATCGCGTGAATACCTCCTTTGAAAATCTTTATTATGTATATTTCAAAAGCCCGGCTTCAATTGATGACGCAATATCTAGGTCTATAAAATCTAAAAAGAAATTCAATGAAAGGAATTGGGTGACAAATATATGTCCAGATTGGAGCGCGATTTCCAAAGAGAACTAATCAAGGATATTAAAAGTCGTTTTCCTGATGCTATTGTCAAAAAGAATGACTCTAGTTATATTCAAGGAATACCTGACTTATCAGTAGACCTTGGTCCATATTCCTATCATTTAGAAGTTAAACGTAGCGGAACTGCACCATATCGTCCTAATCAAGAATATTACTTAAACAAGTATAATTCGACAGGCGGTTGGGCAAGAACCATTTATCCTGAAAATAAGGAGGCTATATTGAATGAGATGGAACAAGCATCCCGAGTACGAAGGACATCATAGTTTCCTTAGTGCCAGTCAATGCCATTGGTTAAATTATGATCCGGAAAAACTCGTTGAACGCTTTGAAAATGAGAAGGCTAAACAAAGAGGAACAGAACTTCATGAGTTTGCTAGCTTATCTATTCAACATAGAATTAGATTAGAGCCAGGACATACGCATCCAGCCGTTGCAAATTTTGTTAATGATGCAATTGGATATCGTATGGATAGTGAAGTCTTGTTATTTTATAGTCCTTATGCTTTTGGTACTGCCGATGCAATTCGTTATGATCCGCCAACAAAAGATAATCCTCGCGGATTTCTTAGGATTCATGATTTGAAAACAGGCAAGACCAAACCAAAAATGGAACAACTTCTTGTTTACGCTGCTTATTTCTGCTTAGAGTATGGTCAGAAACCAGAAAGAGTAGATTTCGAATTGCGTATTTACCAAGGTAACAAAATCGATACATATATTCCTGAAGCTGAAGATGTGTACGACGTTTATAACACAATCAAAGAATTTTCGGCAATTCTTGAAAGGAAACCCGAATAGAAAGGCATAGTATGAATCTGGAAGATTATTATTTAATTCACTCAGGTACACCACACCAAGGTAATACTCCTCATAGT